>Ga0209700_104804_pt1 | contig 23770 bp, 6 predicted proteins | sample SiratroredBW_FD_187528 | JGI IMG/M metagenome (GOLD analysis project Ga0209700, IMG submission 187528) | Root nodule microbial communities of legume samples collected from California, USA - Siratro red BW (SPAdes) (version 2) | ecosystem: Host-associated > Plants > Roots > Nodule | place: USA...
ATAATAATTATTATTCCTTTTATTATCATTTTTTATTAATATTACTAATATTATTATTCTTATCTTAATTATTATCATAAAAATATTAATAATAGTTATTATTATTATAATAAATTATTGTTATTATTATCTTAATAAATATTATTATTATTATCTCTATTGGTAATAATTATTATTGAAAATAATGATTATCATTATTATTACCTTTACTAATAATAATATTACTATTATTATCTTTATTAATAATAATAATATTATTATTATTAGAAATATTATTATTATTATTAAGAATATTGTTTTTATATTTATCATTATTATCTTAATCATTTTACTGACAGGTTCAAGTCCATCAATAATTACTGATATATATTGTCAACAGATAATTGAGTGATCAATTTATCGACAGATTAAATCTGTCAGTAATTACTCACAAATTTTAGTGATGGATAATTTGAAACCGTAAGTCAATTAACCATCAATAAAATTCAATGATAATGGTATTTTAATGAATATATATTAATAATTATCTATTAGTTTGAAAATTCTCGTAATGCATACATTTTTCGCTAAGATTTGTTTTTAACAATAATTACGTTGCTAAGTCCAATCATTCATTCTCATTATCTTTAATTTTCTCTTTGTTGTCGATAATAGTATGGAACACATTTCAAATACATTCTTTTCTATATGTATAAATTCTAAGTTGTGTCTAAAATGATTGTTTTTCCAATATGATAAATTTTAAAATATGCTTCTCTTTGTCTAATTATGGGAATGCCTATTACCTAAAGCATTGCATATCCTCACTTTAGCTTAGAAAGGCTAGAAATCATAATATATAATTGTTTACCACTTAACCTAGAAGGAGGTTCGTCTTTATCAATTCTACTTTTGTAAAAAGCATCCTTATTTCTCTTTAAAACATGATTACAAGATAAAAATTGATGACGACATCAAACCAAGTAATTTTTCTTTCGTTTTTCATTGAGAAAGCCTTTGACTTTTCATAGAAATTAGACATGTAAATTTTCCAATCATGCTTCATCCAGACAACATCTCATAGGCAGAAAAATCATTTATTGTCCACATCAATGCAACTCTTAATAAAAAAATTTCACTTTTTTTGAGGCACCATATGTTATTACACCATCATTTCATAATTGTAACAATTCATCAACCAAAAACTGCAAAATACACATTAATTTTCACTTTTGGATTGTGTGGCTCCAGAATGATCATTGTTAATAACATATAAGTAGTCATCATGCATAGTTTTGAGGGAGTGAATCTGTCAGCACACAAGCCAACAAAAGTATGGTGTTGTTGATTAGCTAAACAAAGTAAATCCATCAACACCCATGTCAAGTCTAACACAATGTTATCGGATATCGAATAACAGAAAATATTGGGGATCCCAAAAATCCTTTATGAAATTATAACAAAAAACTGAACAATTATGGTAAAGCATTGCGGTAAAAACATACAAATACACACACACACATCTAATACAATATATATACATATAGATAATTTAAAAAAAATACAAAAATATAAATTTAATTGGCAGTGAGCGATGAGGAAAGGCTACGAGTGCTATTAGGTTAAATGAAATAATGTGTTGCACACTAATTTGAATTGGGTCGGGTAAGACCTAATTACTTGAACACCTAAAACCCAAAAGAGGAGTTGTTGCACAACACATTAAGGTTTTCAACACAACCTTCTTCATTGCATCGGTGCACAACTTCATCTTTTAATGATCGTGCCACTGTCACCGCTACACAAATTAGGGATTCTCTCTGCCTTTTTCACCATTTTCATTTAGCGGTAGCATCGTGATGAAAGAAGTAGTCGCCATGAGTCCCCATAAGAAACTTGCATGGCCACCACCATGTTGTAGTGACAAGCTAAAAGTTCCCCATGGCACTTTGTTAATTGATTTTTGATATCATTGGTATAACATTTCAAGGTTTTGAGGCAAACTAAAGATACAATTTATAAAAATGTTTCTAAGCTTCTCCATATGAAGGATGACATAACACACCTTCCCTACAATTTTCATCATGCCACTTCATGTACTCTATAGATGTTATATAAGCAAATAATCTTTGTAATCTACGGATAAGTGGCAAGTAATGCAATCTCTTATACGAAACATCTTTAGAATTTTTCTTGCATTCATTGTGTGCTTTATATCGAGGCTTTCCACAAAACACACTTTCTTTCAAAGTATTGTCCCATTTGTAATACGACATATAAGCATCAATGCAACAATTTATTTTTATCCTCGAATAAACCAAGCTCTAATACAATTTTCTTTGTTTCCCTAAAATTAAAAGGAAAGAAATTATTACGGTAGTTTGACTCTTCTATAAACTTTATCAGATCAAGCAAGCTTGAGACATAGTATGTTTGGATTTTACGAAGATCATAGCAGCAATCAACTCTGATATATTCTTACATCCTGGCCACAATGGTTATTGATCTGAATTTAACATTTCACAACATTAGCAACTTCCATATTTGAAGGTTCCTCTTCATTTTTGAATACATTCTTTCTATATGTATAACATCTAAGTTGTGTCTAAAATGATTGTTTTTCCAATATGATAAATTTCAAAATATGATTCTTTTTATCCAATTATGCGAATGCCCATGACCTAAAGCATTGCATATCCTCACTTCAGTTAACTTAGGAATGCTAGAAATCATACTATATACATGTTCACCACTTAACCTAGAAGGAGGTATGTCTTTTTCAATTCTACTTTTATAAAAAGTATCCTTTTTTTCTCTTTAAAACATGATTACAAGGTAAAAGTTGATGATGACATCAAACCAAGTAATTTTTCTTCCATTTTTAAATGAGAAAGCTTTTGACTTTTTCATACAAATTGGACATGCAAATTTTCTGACCGTACTCTATCCAGCCAACATCACATAGGCAGAAAAATCATTTATTGTCAACATCAATGCAACTCTTAATTGAAAACTTTGCTTTCTTTTAGGCATCATATGTTATTACACCATGATTCTCTATTTGCAACAATTCATCAACCAATGGCTGCAAAATACACATCAATTTTCACTTTTGGATTGTGTGGCCCCAGAATGATCAATGTCAATAACATATAAGGAGTCATCATGCATAGTTATGAGGGAGTGAATCCATCAACACACAAGGCAACAAAATATGGTATTTCTAGTTAGCTAAATAGAGTAAATCCATCAACACGTAAACTAAGTCCTATAGATCACTACTAGAAAATTGCTAAATAGTGACCGAAATTAGTGACAGAAAAAATTGGTCATTATCAGTGACTGAATCAGTGACCGAAAAAATCGGTCACAGATTCGGTCATAGATTCAGTCACTGAATCGGTCACAAAATCAGTCACTGAATCGATCATAAAATCAGTCACAGATTCAGTCACAGAAATCTATCACAGATTCGGTCAAAAATTCGGTCACAGATAATAATAATAATAATTTTAATAATAATAATTACAATATCAATAATAATAATAAATTAATAATAATAATAATAATAATAATAATTGTAATAATATCAATAATAATAATAATTTTAATAATATCAATGATAATATTACTAATATTAATAATAATAATTATTATTATTATAATTATAATAATATCAATAATAATAAGAATAATAATAATCTAAGTAATAATAATAATATCTATAATAATAATAATAATAATAATAATAATAATAATAATATTAATAGTAATTGTAATTGTAATTGTAATAATAAGTATAAAAATAATTGTAACATGACAGAAAAGTTGCTTTGGTCTTATGGTTGTAGGTTCTTTCAAGCTGATGAGAGGTCCTAGGTTCAAGTTTTCTTTAGTACACTATACCAAGCACGAGGCGTCCCCTTAAGATGGAGGTAAGAAAATCTTTTGTGCTTGTTTGAGACCGTACAACGCTTTGTGAAGCTTGCATACTTAATTTGAGAAGTGAGAGTTGACAAAAACTGGTAGTTGAGACATGTAAATATCCTCCAAGGTACTACTATGAAGAAATGCATTATAAGCCATCGGGATCTCGCTTTAGACAAAAAAAGTCCACTTATTAATAATGTTAAAGTATAGTTGCTTAGGAACAAGTTCAATAACAAAGTAAACGGAAGAAGCACTGATGTCATTGACAAGATCGAAAATGACTAGTTAAGTTTGTAGCTCTGATATCATATAGAGAAATATAATTTTTATATATTGAGTATATATATCATACAAATATATATGAGTATATATATTACAAAAGGATTTATTCTTGAATAATTATATACAGAAAAATATGTACAAGATGACAAATAATCAAGAAATAACATAAACTATAATTAAAGGATAAAATAAGTTGTAATTAAGCGATAAAAAATTATAATTCAAAGTGTATTATGATATATATGCATGATTTGCAGTTGATTGTTTCAAATAAATAGAAAGAGTCTGTAAATCCAACACAATTTTATCAATATCTATTGAGGACTTAATGAAATTATATAAAAAAAAATAAAAAGCTGAACAATTATATGGTGACAACATTACAATCAAAACAAAAATAATATATATATATATATATATATATATATATATATATATATATATATATAATATATATATATACATACAGATAACTTTTAAAAAAATATAAATTTATAATTTTAATAAATATTACACCTTTACGTAAAAATAAATAAATCTTATATCATATTTAAATGAGAAGATGAGTGAGAGCAAAAGTGATAAATTAATAAGATATATTTAGTGAAAAGGAAAAGGCTTTATTTGTTTAAAATTATTTTTGTTTCTTATAATTCTATGAATATGTACTTTTAACTTTTATAAAATTGCATAAAATTTACCAATGTTAGTCTATTATTAATATATGATACAGTTTTTAACTTAAAATGGTTAGGTATTCGTTACAAATAGCAATGTTAGTCACCTATTTAAGAGTAATATAAATAGTAATAATCAATTATCATTAAATACATTAGCGAAATTAGATGATATACTAATGTTAAATTAAAATTGAAAATTAAATGTTTTATTACATTTTTTATAGGAATCAAATTAGATATTAATAAAATTATAAAGAGAAAAAAAGTATGTTTAAACTAAATAACTTTAAAAGATATTGAGATTTACTGTATTACTTTTCTAGAATTTCTTTCATATTTTTTTACTTGTCTATTTCCCTTTTTCTAATTTTTATATCAAATCAAACACTCTTATTTTTTTTATCAAACACTTATAAGTTATACTTTATTTTTTATATTCTTGATCAATCAAACAAATTACTACATAATAAATATTCAAATCGATACTTAAAAATTTAATATCTAGTTAATAGATTCAGACTAAGGATTTTCCCTATATGGACTCATAAAAAAATATATATGTATAAATTTGATATTTGATATATAAATAAATACTTTTTATATATTTAATCCAAAAGAACTTGTACAAACAGGTAAAAATTTTAAAAATTTATTTATATAAAATTTAACCACGAGTGTAACCTTTCATTGTTAATTTAGATATTAGTTGATTTCTAAAAATAGATAGCTCAATTTATTTTTGTATTTGTTTTTTCTTTTATATTACATCACTGAATTACATCTTCAATTGTACTCTATGAAAGAGGAGATTCACGTCTTCATCATCGTGTGAAGTCATCACTCATCAGTGTAATGAAACAACAAAAATCAAAGAACAAGATAGACATCAAAACTTGAGATGCAATTGACTTCATCCTTTCATACAACCATCAATCATCCATCAACATTCTCTGGAGAATTCCACGCCAAAACTTCTTTTCTACATATCAATAATTATTAATTTCGTACCTTTTTCTTCTGACTCAGCTTCTTCACGTTCAAATATATTTATTTATATATAATTTCATTCCAAATATATATATATATATATATATATATATATAAACATCTTTAGTTGGATAAAAGTATATAGTATAGATATTATTAAAATTAAACTATACAACTCACTCTTTTGTCGGTTTTTTTACTTTATTAGTATTTTTTATTTTTTATTTATCTCGATATTTTTATTTTTTATTTTTTCAATAGCATTTTTTATTTTTTAATTCTTGAAATAGCACTTTTTTATTTTCTATAATAGTATTCTTTTTTCTGTAATAGTTATTAAAAATTGTGATTATTAATTTATTAAAATTAAGATAAAAAATAATATAAAAATAATTAAATTAAAATTTTAAAAAAATAATACAAAGAAAATAAAATAAAATATTTTATAGGTTTTTTTAACTAATTAATTACAATAGGAAAAAATGATAAATTATTTTATTTTATATTTTATAATAAATTTAAATTTACATAATAAATTAGATTAAAATAAATTATAATAAGTTTGTGATTTTTTTTATATTAAAATTGATATTGGAAGAAAAATTATAATAAATTATAAAATTGTTATTTGAATTAAAGTTTGTACTTTTAGTTTGTTAAAAAAATATCTAAATAATTAATGACAAATAAAATAAAATTTTGATAAAGCTAAAATTTGATTTTTGATAAAGATAAATTTTGATTTTTGATAAAAATAGAATTTGGTTTTTGATAGAGATAAAATTTGATATTTTATTAAAGATATTATTTGATTTTTTATAAAGATAAAATTTGATTTTTAATAAAGATGTGATTGATTTTTTGATAAAGATAAAATTTGAGTCTTGATAAACATAAAATTTATGTTTCATTTCACACAAATATTTTATGTAGCGTTAAGTAAACTATTTAGTGAATATAACTCTTTATGTTCAACGTGTATTGCATCATTTCAATAATTAACAATTTTTAAGTAATAAACATAATATTTAAAAGCAATTCACCAATAAATAAATTTTATTTAAAATTTTTAAACCATTTAAGTAATATCTATTTACAGAAATACTTCAACAATTTTATTTTATTTTTGTTATTAATTATTTAGACATATTTTTAACAAATTAAAAATACAAATTTTAATTCAAATAAAAATTTTATAATTTATATAATTTTTTCTTTCAATATCAGTTTTAATACAAAAATACAATCACTAAATTATTATAATAAAATACAATCATAAAATCATAAAAACAGAAATAAAAATAAAAAATAAATGAAAAATAATAATCATAATTAATATAACTGTACAAAAAAATAAAAAAAATAAAAATACCGTAAAAAAAAAAAGAGTGTTAATTCAAGAATTAAAGAGTAAAAAGGTCTATTGAAAGAAATAAAAAATAAAGAGGTGTTAGTGAAGTAAAAAAGTCAACAAAAAAGTGTTATTTCAACATAAAAAAATAAAAAAGAAAAAAAAAGAAAACAAAAGAGTTTTATTTCAAGAATTAAAAAATAAAGAGTGTTATTGAGGAAAATAAAAAAATAAAAAAGTGTTAGTTGGATAAAAAAAAAGTCATCTTTTGTCCTAGGTTATAGTTGATTTAAGGTTTAGAACAACTTTGAAAAGATTTGAAACCATTAATTTATGACATTTTTTATAAGAGATCAAAATATTACTTTTAACTTTAAACTTTACAGCAATGTATTTTTTATTCTTATTTTTTACATATTATTATTTTCGCTCATTCATACTTGATGTAAAACTCAAATTCACACTTTCTAACAATCTCTTCTTTAAGTACGAGTTCTTTCTACATCGATTCACTTCTCTTCAAGCAATAGTGGTAACCCATTCGTGTAGTTTGTTTCTCTATTAATCACAAACAATTAGCCACAGATCATGTGCATGCATCATATCACAATATATTTTTCTGTATCTTTCCACACACACACACTCGTATATATTTGTACGAAATATGTGTTCAATATATAAAAATTATATTTGTCTACAATTGGTACTATTGTTTACGCAAGCGGTAACCCACTTGTACTGAAACCCTTGGCAACATGACTTTTAATAGAAGGAATCTTCACTCACTCACTCACGTGTTCATTCCAAGTTCATTGCACCATTTCTTAGGTTCTTATGAGGGAAAATGTTGGGAAGATTCAACACCAATGAGTCATGAACATTGCATACAAGAAAGAAGACACAAACTCATTACCTTAAAGTTTTGGATTTAAGGTGGTTTTTTTATGGCTCATTGGTGTTAAATTTCCCTAGTGTTTCCCTTTACAAGAATCTAACAAACTTGGTACTTCTCCTCAATGTTGTTTACAACAATGGGGCACACTTACCTAAAGCTACTGTTAGAAAGACTTTCGATATAAGGAATCCTCATATTTAATACTCTTATATCTTCTGAAATGTTCCGTTCCATGCTTACCACATGATTTTATTATAGAAATAACACAAACAAGTTCACTTATACTTGTAGGTGTAGATATCTCTAGGGGAGGGTTAAATGGAGCCCGAACTCCTTTTCGTAGAGGATAAAGATAAACTGCCTAATAGACCTTATAATCAGATTGTCTTATAGAATCATTTAGGCACATTGTCTAATAGATCGTATATTAAGAAAAATAGAGTAAACAACAAATCATTAGCAATAACAAGACTAATGAGAGATTAACACACAAAAATTTATCTTGGTTCACTCAAACCTGAGCTGCATCCAATTTCCTGAAGCAACTGTTTAAGAGCTTCCATTAACCAACACACTTGGTTACGGTGATTCTTACTCTCCAGGTTACAACGTTAGTCTCTAAGTTACAATGAGTATTCTCACATCTCCATATTACAACGAGTAATCTCACTCAAGTTATGACAACTATTCAAACCTCTCTAGGTTATACCTTCTTAACCTCCCTTTGAGATTAAGAATCTTGAGAGAAATAAAGAACACTCTCAAAGAGAGTACAAAACATTCACAAGGGTACAACTTCATAATGTGAAAAATTACAATGATTTAATAACCCTCGACCAAAGAGAGTAGGCTTTGTAACAACTTCATTAGGTGCTCACTCTAACTCTTGTATTTTTAACAAGATCACTTGAACAACTTGAATTGTTTGGCTTGCTCTTGCATTTGTTCTTCACCCTCAATCCCTTTATATAGATTTTTGAATTTTCCTTTTGATATTTGAATTGGATAAGTTTGAATTTTTTAGTATCTTCATATCTTTATCTTTTTTGTGATAGATGATTGAAATAGAAAGTTTAGATTTACAATCTTTCAATTTGTTTTTGCTTCAAATTTGTTTAAGAAATTAATTTAAAATTATTTGCAATAAGGATTAGTAAAATCAAACTAAAACAAAATCAAAATTTTGTTAAAAAAGATTTAGAGATATTCTCAATATATTAAAAAATATATTTGTAATATGTATTAGTAAAAACAAATTAAAACATAACCAGAAAATATTTTCAATCCAAATAACAAATGATACTAAAATAAAGTACTTGAAATTTTTAATTATTCAAATTGTTTATGTTAAAAAAGATTTAGAGAAGTTCGCAATATATTAAAAAGATATTTGCAAAATGTAATTTAAACAAATTTATTTAGGAAAGTATATATTTAAGGGATATACAAAAACCAAGGTCAAAAAGAGGATTTCACAAAATACGCAAACTGAAATGTTTTCATTTTTGGATATAGTATCTCTTTGGTTGAACTCATTTTTAGCAAGTATATGTATTCTGAAGATTTTATTTTTTACAATTAACTATTTTAAACAAATCTATTACATGTTCATCGGATCATCTAACATGAATAAATTGTACACGCTTAAAGGGTTTATTATATAGTGCAACTTTTACCAACCATTGTTAGAGCATTTAGATCACAAATGAAACTTATCATTCAAATCATAAATAAGACATTCACTCAGAATTTCTTTTTGCAATCAATCAGTTTTATCAAACCCTCTATCACGAACACATGTTGTAGACACTTAAAAGGATCTTAAAATTGGAGTTATACAAAACATTATTAGAACACTCAAGATACAACTAACTTATTGAGTTGTCAAAATATAAAAATAAAAACTCCACATATAGTTTTCGTGCTCATCAAATCGCCTAATGGATCATAAATTGTTTAGTGTCTTGGTAGATCATCCTAGGTTTCAACAATATTGTCTACAACACAAACGAAGAAAACAATAAGAGAGAAACCCCGCAAAAAAATTAAAAGGATAATAAGGAAGAATCAAGGAAGAAACAACTAAAGATTAACATGATTTAATTGAAGTATTAATGAACTTCAATCTATATCCATATTTAGAAATTCACTCTTAAACAAAGATTACAACTTTAAGTTCATCTTTTAGTGAATTCTCGCCCAACTAACAATTTTCTTTATAACTCACAATCAATCAAACTATTAGTATAAGATCATATTTATAAATAAGTAACTCTCATAACTAACTTTTGTAAATGAAGTGAAGAAGTGATGTGAACAATACTTCACTAATAAGCTTTAAATGTCATGTAAACTAACTCTTTGATGACAAATGAAAAAAGTTATAATTTGATGTATAGTATATTTAATTTGATGTATAGACCAAATCAAACAATCTTGTGTCGAACTTCAACTATTAGAACTATCATATCATATTGAACTATAAGATGATATAAAACTACCAGACAATTTACAACATCACATGATCTAAGAACCTTATCGAAATTTTGTTAAGTCAATCTTTATACCATAATAATTAATAAATATAAAATTAAACATTAATATAAAACTATAAATAAATGTTATAAAAAAATATATAAAAGTTCAATGTCTAATCTTAGCAAAATATGAACTTAGCTAATTATAACGTTGAATAACATAAAATTTAAACAAAAAGATGAATAAGAATTTATATACAAAAGATAAATTATTTAATTATTTATTTATAAAAATTTTATGTTATGAGACCTATTAGTCATTATCATCATCTTATAGAACAAATTTAGATATTTACTTTGTAATTATGATTATCTTTTATTTTATGTAAATAAAGATAATTGTATTCATTACTTTAAATTCTACATACGATATATAAACACATTAAACTTGAATAATTTGGACCGTTCTTTTAGGAAAACAATTAAATAAGGATAGATTTAAAAAAATAAAATAAAATAAATGTAATAACATTGTTAAAGTATACAAAATCTTACCAATCGCTTTAAACGGTTCTATTCAGTATTTTCGTTTTTTTTTTATTTACCAATCCAAACACAAACTTATGGACATATATACAAACCAAACTATCCACTTAACTTTCATGTGTAGAGTTTTTTTTTTTTTTTTTTTTTTTTTTGTATAATATTAATACCAGAAATCGTACTGATATAATTTTTAAAATAAATATATTTACCTTGGGAGAGGATATGTGGTTCAACCACATAGTACAAGGTGTTTGAACTCTTAGTTCATTCACTATTCTAATTAAATTCAAAAACATATCCAGATTCACTTCTCAAACACCTCCAATAATTGTATCCAAAATAAAACAAATGGCTCTTGAAAACCTATCTTCCAATCATTTTGTTTATATAGATGCCTATTGATTAGTGAAGATAATCTTATGTCACCACAGGGAGAACCATTATTAATGAATGGATAATAATTTTTTTCTAATAGAATAACAAAAGATTTTTTTATTAAAGATAATTTTATTTAAACAAAAAGAATTATTATTGCTTTTACTAGTTTCTTATGTGATTAAACTCAAATTTATATTTGTGGAATGATTAAGCAAAATTGTAAATACCAACTTTTATAAAGTATTTATCAATATTTTTTGTCTTCTCATGTGCTGAAAATAAAACTCATTTTTAGTCATTCACTGAATGTCTGTTTGTTTCAAATAACGGATTTACAAGGATGTTACACTGTAAACAAAAAATAATGTAAACAAAAGTGAAAAAAAGTTTAAAAATTAAAAAATAGCAAAAGATAAAGTAGAATTTTGGTGGCTATCTCTGTTGGCAACTTTGTGAAGACTTATGGAGAAGTCTTTTAAAATCTATAAAAATAATATTATTTCATACAATTAATTCTTATTATTAGGTCATTTATATTTATAATATTATTATCATAAAATAAATATAATTAATTATATAATATAATATATTAAAATTATAAAATATAAAATATTGTTATAAAATAATAATAACAAAATTATAATTTATTATTTAATTAAAATTAATTTATAATCTTATATTACAATTTTATCAATTAAATAGTCTATCATCACATCACTGAAAACTTTTTATAAAGTTTTTTTTTCATCTCTTATCATCTTTTTTGGTAATTCAAACAATTTTAATATGTTTTTAATTTAAGCAAGCCAACTTTTATCTCAAATTCCTTGAAATTCACTGCCTCAATTTCTTTGTTGAATCCGAATAAACTTAGATAGTTAATATTAAGTGTAGATGTTAAAGTTGAAAGCAATAATGAAATAGTTGAAAAACCTCAACCATTGGTAGCTCTTATATTGGAAGCCAATCTTGCAATTATTCAAACACATCTAACATTTATCTGCCTTCTTCTTCCACACACTCACAACTCAGAAAACATAACACCTTGTTTTCCTCACACACCACAATCAAACTCTAAAATGAGCCAACGTGTCCCTAGCAGTGATGTGGACGACAACACCACCATTCCCACACCCACAAAACTCCCTCTTCTTTCCACCTCCATTTTCATACCCCACGAAGTCCCAATGTAACCAATCTCTCAAATTTCATTCCTTTTCTATGCCATCCATTGTGGGAGATCAATTCTTTCAATTTTACTACTCTTGCAGGTTGAGCTACAAAGTGGCATGCAAAAAGGGACAACCTTTGACCCATGAAGACAACCCTGGGAACCAAACAACATGGGACATACCTCGTACAAGTGGAACCTTGGAGTCCATAGTGAACCATCGTATCGGCAAAAACTGTCACAAGTTAGTTACTAAGGACGCCTTAGTGCCCTGTTTTCCCAAACAGAGCGCAATGTTTGGCGCGTGCGAGAAGGGTTACCCCAGGCGCATGGAGTCTGGAGCTATGGTGGCGGCGCGTGGTCCCCCAACCCAGCTGAGTGGCGGCAAGGACTCGAGTGTCAGTGCTAGTGACACTTGTCCGAGGGAGATGAGCGTGACTTTCAATTCAGTCACCATGGGTTGCCCGGAAAACACCTGTAGCTCTGGTAAGCAGTGTACGGAAACCACCGCCAATGACGACCGTGATTCCGTAAGCCTCCGTAGGTCGCAGGTATGGCTCGTATTTATTTGAAACAAAAATACTCATCAGTTTATTGTTTGTGAGTATTAACTTGTTAAAATATTTTAATGTTTGGTGTTATAAAAATTAAATTAAAATGATTCATATTTCACAATTTTATGGATTGAAATGAATGTTTGTTTATATGATTTCAAAGGAGCGATTACTTTCATTTGAATAATTTTCCAAGCTACAGTTAATCAATTAAATATTTTTTGTTCTGAAATAAACATACAATGTTTGTGCTTCTAGTTTCTGTATTTCTTGTTGTTAACCTCGAACAACCTTCTTCTTAGTTTACATTGTAAGTATACTTAAATGATAGGTAATTAACGTGATGTCATATTCTCAATAATTGATACAGTCACGTGTTTTTGTAAAAAAAAAATTGAAAAGGTTTGAATATTGTAAGGATAAGTAAATAACTACTTTTTATAGAAACACAAGTTTTTTATTTGAAAGGGTATTTAAAAATATTTTAAAAAATCTCTAATGTGTTTTATTCAGAGTTAATCCAAAAGAATTAGATTTTCAACAGTTTTTTTCAAATGGGTTTTATTTTATTCATTTTTTATGCTAATAATTTGGTGTTTTTTTTATTATTGTGATGGAAAATCTTAGAGTGAGGCACGAGAAGAGGATTGCAAGACAACTGGAGTTGATAGATCTTGTGAATCCAACAAAAGAATAAAAGCTTCAGCTGTACACAACCAATCTGAAAGGGTTAAGTGGCTCCTCTTCTGTGCAACAGTATCATTTGTGTGCATTTTATCAGGAATCTCCTCATCATTGATTCGCTTTGTCTTTGCTTTTCAGAGAAGGCGAGATAAGATCAACCAAAGAATGAAGGAATTGCAAAAACTGGTCCCAAATTCCAGCAAGGTAAAGAAGAATATTTGTGACTGAGCCAGGATTTTTCGCTTTAAAAAATGTTCCCACACTTTTTTCAAATCCTACTGAGTGAGAAACAGTGACCATACATGATTCAGCTGCAACATCTTCCTTAATTTCTTCTCATAGTCACCACTCAGTGGTCATGCCACCAACCCCAGATCACACCATATCTTCTTATACTGTTTCCTTTACTGTGTAGATATATATAGACTTGGTTAGAGATCACATTATACCTATGAACAATCCTATAAATTTATACAAATGAGATCCTATAAAATGAATTTATAATATATAAGGAAGAAAATAATTCTTACCTTATAAAAATTTAATTACGTGAGGACTCTTCTAATAAAATTTGTTAAATGTATTATATTATCTATTATCAAAATATCTACAAAAATTTGTATTAAAGATTTCATATTGATTAAAGAACTTCTCTCACATTTAGGTTAATTAAAACTAAAACTAATTTATAATATATAAATATGAGTAATTCTCACTGTATAAAGAAATTCAATCAAATCTAAATTACTTTACAAAATGATTAAAAGAGATTCACCTTTTCATAAAAGAAATGGTCTTTCAAGTATTCTTAAAAGAATATATACCCAAAGAATAATTGATATACACACATGGGTGAGAATACTCAATAGATAAGAAAATAACTTCACTACTGTAGTACACTGTAAGGAAATAGTAGCTGTAATTAATATATTATATAGTACACTAACTAGAGTGTGCTTTGATTTAAACTGGTTATTCTGGTTTTGGAGTTTGAATTATAGACACTTAATTGTGTTAAAACATGCAGAGATAATTTTGCTGTGAGTAATATTTTAGCACATTAACAAGGAAACTTCCTTGGTGTGGTTTCTTTAGCAGACCGACAAAGCATCGATGTTGGATGAGGTGATCCAATACATGAAGCAGTTGCAAGCACATTTGCAAATGATGAATTGGATCAAAATGTACTCCTCCATCATGCTGCCAATTACCATGCAACAGCAACAGCTTAAAATGTCCATGATGATGGCTCAAATGGGCATTGGAATGAGAATGAGCAAGGATATGACTATGAACATGGATATGATGAATATGAACAACATGAACATTCCCGCCATTTCTCCCATGCTCCACCTTCCTCCTTTCATGCCTATGGCTTCATGTGGTGATCCATTACTAGCTGAACCAGAAAAGGTATTGCCCCCTTTACACACTCTTTCAAGAAACAATTTCATGCTGAGAAATTAATCATGGGATTTAGTTAAATTTAGTTAAATCTATATCACTCTAATGTATTATTAATTCTCTTGGTAAATAAATTAAGAAAACTTTGGTTAGGGGTGGACCATATATAGTCCCTTGTCTTTCCCTTAAAATTTTGAACACCATGTGGACCATATATACTATGTCATATTTTTCAAATCATACAACCATAGTACACTTTAAACATATTCATGTTAATTAGAAGACTCAACTTTGACTAAGGTATATTGCTAATAAATTATATCATAGGTATTTTGGCTGTCTTTTTCCTTGTTTGGAGTAAAGTTGTGATTTGGAGCAATGAGACAAAACCACATGGAGTGTAGGGGGCCTTGTCCCCTAAATTTTTGCAATTTAAATTTTTATATATGTGTGTATGATAATATATAATATATTGATATTAAATATAATTTATATTTTGAAATTAAATAATTATATTTTTTATAATAAAACTTAAATGTATATATAAAATATTAATTTAACATTAAAATAATTTATATTTTAGAATTAAATAAATAATATTTTTGATAAAATATTTGACTTTATTATTATTAATATTGTGAATTTAATAATATTATTTTGTTTTTACATATGAACTGTTGTCCTTTTATAGTTTGTCGTGTAGAGATAATCATTATTTTTCATTTTGATACGAAATATTTGAATATGATTTATTTTTAAGGATTTTTTAGTCTTTACCTTGTATTGCTTAAAATTTTATCATAGAGATTAGTGTTAAGGGTTTATTTGAGAATTAAAGATTATTTAGTAACCTTTTCAATGTAGTAAGTTTAGCTATGCATTTTATATAAGATTCTAGTCTGGGTGAGACTCATTAACGAATATTCTCTTTTCTATCACTCCTTGATTTATTATTATTTTTTTAAGTTTTAGGACATTCAATTATGATATTCTAAAGTATTTATTTAAATATATGAATTCAAACATGCAACTATACAAACCTTAAAAGGTAAAACAATTATCTTTTTCAATTATATATCTTCTAAAGTTTGCTTTTAATGCATAACAATCAATTTCAAACTTATTAGATGGTTATTGGCTATGATTTAAAGAGTCTCACGCGTCATTCTAACATAATAAATTTTAAAAATGTAATTAATATCACATTTTCTTAAAAGTTTAGGATTAAGACAGATAAATATTTCATGCAACATGTGAAATTAATAATTAATATTCCTAATCTTACATTTTATTTAAAAAAACATAATTTATCTTAAAATTAATGTCCCCTATATTTTTTGTTTCTGATTCCTTCCTGGTTCTATGATAACAATGCAATCATTGAGTTACTTTTTTAACATAAATAGCATCTATAATATATATATATATATATATATATATATATATATATATATATATATATTGCTAATGAGGATAAACTTGATGCAGTCAGTGACAGTGGATGCATACAGTAAGATGGCTGCTCTGTATAATCACATGTATCATCCTCCGGATTCTTGCTCTAAGAAATGAGTTCTACTGTTCTACCTTCTCAAGAGTATGATAAGCTTGTGTGTGTATATCTATGGTTAGAAAGATTGAAGTGAAGAGCCAAAAGTTTTCTTTTTATAAGCAAAATAAAATGTGATTTCTCTGTACTTCAGTAGTACAAAGATGATATCAGACGTGGTTCCTTCTGTGCATTGTTTTGTATTTTTTCTATAATGACATAATAAAGTTTGAATATAGGATGTTAAGCATTTATTGAACTTTGTTCTCTACTAGATGAATCTACTTTATTTGTACTTTGTTAATAGTAATGTGTACAAAAAATTAACAGTAAAGAATTAAATTAATAGAAATATTTTAAGGGTGTTCCATTTTTAATAAAAATAAAAAATTCAAGTTTCTTACACAGTAATCTCGTAATCGTGACATAATAAAAATAAAACTGTCTTGAGAACACATAGACTACAAAATCCCCAATCATCACAATATAAAAGAAAACATGCAAAGACATGGTACTACTGAAATTATGGATCTTACAAAAATTATATAAATACTAATATTACTATTTTTTACGAGAATATAAAGCAATCAATTTATTTATTTTATGATTAACCCGAATTAGTTGAAGATTTGTACGCAACATTGTATTTTTCAATCTTTTGAAAATTTGTGTTTAATGAAAGTATATATTCTTAGTAAAGGAATAAAAGAATTCTTAATTCTATAATATATACTGTCACGAAATATAGGGGTTTATTGAATTAAAATTTTAATGTTTATATTAATATTAATTTTATATTTTTAAATAATATTTATGTATAGTTCTTTTTTATGTTATATGAATTTATTTAATATATGAGAATAAAATGATTATATATATTATCCCTTATTAACTGCAAAAGTATCTATATTAATTTTGAATCAGGTTTGAAATTTTATTTTTCTTAATCAATTAGTTTGTTTTAAAAAATTGTTTCGTAGTTGTCTAATTAAATTATTTTAAATTTATAGAAAACTCTTTGTAACCTATATAAAAAGCCATTTGTGTACAATCATAACTTATTGTTATAAACTTTAAAATTGAAACAAATTGATTGGTCAAAGATATGCATACAACTTGCGTATTGCAATAAACATACAAATTTAACTATATGTGTTATAGTCATGTATTAGTACAAGGTCTACCAATGAAATTTTTAACTATATTAATACACTTAGATTCAAAATAATAAGAATCTATATTAAATAAAAAATATTTTGAGACAAGTACATATATAGTAAGTTATAACTATTCGTAAAAAATATATTTTTAATTTGATAAGAACCATGATAAGGTAGAAAATAAAAGAGCATAATTTTAATTAACAAAATTGATTTTTTTAAATGAAAGTCTTAAAAATAACTTCAAAAAGTTGGTTTATTGTTAATTCTTAAATTTTAAAATACAAAAACAAAATAGACAAAATAAAAAATTATATATAATTTTATGATTCCTATTTCTTCTATTAATTGAAGAAATAACTTGAAAATAAAAGAAAGCTTGAATTTAACACGTTGATCTGGATTTAATTGTGTCATAATTCTATAATTCAAATTACATTTATAATTGGATAACCTGCATTTCTATTAATGAAAAAGAAAATAGTGGATATAACATCACCATTTAAGTTGCTTTATTACTTGTAATGATCAATAAGCATTTATTTGAGTGTAAGCTACTTTTCAATAACATTTCCAAATTACAATCACATTCTATTTTACTTATTAGATATAGAGCAAAATTTATTTACAACTATAATCAACTCGTGGCTTAACTTAAACTCACTGAATACCATAGTAAAGTTTATTAGACATATAGTATCATCTATGATTTAATTAATTAAATTATTAATAAATATCCAATCTCATATTCAAATTGTCTAATTCTTAATGTAAAAAAATGTGCTAAAGATATTGACTAAAAATAAGAATAAATTAAAATATATAAATGATTTTAAATTTTACTTTATAAACTAATATTATATTATTGAATTAGATTTAAAATTTGTTTTCTTAACAAAAGGAGATAGAAGTAAGATTAACTAAAAGTCATTAGCAATTATGAGTAAGTGATATTTCAATGGCATGCACTTTCTTCTTCCTTCAAAATGACGTAATTCTTAGACATAAATTCTTCTATTTCTCCTGCACCTGAATATATATGCGTTCTTAATTTTACTTGCGTGATGTCTTCTCATCAATTTTTCTTCTTCTAACACTCATCTGATTTGACTTACATTTAATATCTATCATATGATTCTTTGTGTGATGTCGATGGAAACCAAATTGAATATTATTATTATATGACTTCCAAAATCACGTTTGACTATTTGATGCATTGAATAACTTGTCTGCTATAAGCACGTTTTGGCCTATTGCCAGGCTTTAAATAATAATGTTAATTTATGAACCACAATGCAACAATCTATGATAAGAGGATAATTACCCACGATCACCCAAATGATGAACACCACAATGACACGTCTTAGAAACGTGTGGTTTACACATGTTATAATAAACATATCTAACATGCTTTGTTTGCTTAAAGTTCAACATGTAAATTATTGAATCCTATATAAATAGTTGGATTCACCTCATCATGCTTTCACATGCATAACATTAGATATTCTTATCCAATAATGTACAATTCAACCACTTAATTATCAGAGACAATATACGGTTCCAAATATTGTTTGCATACACTTTTGCAAAGGGAAAAATTGTACTGTAAATTAATTAAAAAAACAATTATTTTTATAATGGTCTGGTATCTATTATAATGTTACGTTGAGACCTTATTTAGAGAAAATAGTCTAATTAGTTTATTATGTACACTAAACACCCATATAGATTTGATCATGTATATCTTTTAATAACCGAGTTCTAAAAGCAACACACGCATAAAATTATCTAACACACATATATTCCCATTTCAAGTTCAGCTCTTTAACATACATATACTTTATGTATTAAATACAATTATAGTAATTTTCTAAATATTACAAGAAAAGAGTAAACTATTGCAAATAGAAGACAATATATTATTCTATATAAATAACCTATAATGTATTTCAACACCTACATCACAATCAATTCTATTTACTATCCCTTTTACGTATTATAAATTTATTGTCAGACCTAAGTACACATACACAAAATAAATAAGAATGAACAGCCATTTTATAGACAATTCTTATTAGATATATTTTATCAGATATCAACAAAGTACACGCTGCTGTGAAATATATCACTGAGAGAAAGTTATATTATAGACCTCAATTATGATTTCTGATTGGAATCAAATTTCATATTAAATACTTTTGTGTCAGATGATAAATTATTGGTAATGTAAGATATGTAAGAACATATATGCCAAATCACCATGTGCATTACTTTTTTAATAGTGATAGGGATGATCATTGGTTTGAAAGTTGTATTGTAATGATTTTTATTTTCTTTTTTCATTTTTTATATGAATTGAAATAATCCCTTTTTGTTATTTATTAATGAAATTTTTTATTGCGTATTAAAAAATCGGAGACTAAATCAAAACTTCGATATAATATTAGATTGCAAAACTAATAATGAAGGTAAGTTTACTGTAATCTTAACTTATACATCTTACAAATGTTTTGGTGTTCACAAACTTCTCAATTTTCAATTCTCACTACTGATAAGTTAATCTATATGATTTAAATCATTGATAAAAAAAATGAGATATTTGTAAAATTTAATATCTATACAATCATTAAATCACATTACATTTGTATCCTATACATCATCCAATTAATATAAGAAAATTGTCATTGGAGTCTTCTTGCTTAAGTCACACAGGGTTGTTTGAGCAAGAATTTATATTATTTGAGTGTCTTGTCATATCAATGCTTGAATACTAAATTTAAATAAAATATCATTTGTTCTTGGATTCCTAATAGCTCAAAGTTACAGTATGTTACTTTAATTATGTTTAATTATGAAAACTTAAAAAATAAAGACAAAAAACTTTCAAGATTCCACGACTTGAACAACTAGCATCACTTAAAGAATGTCTAAATAAAAGACAATAAATATTCTCTCTCTCTCACAACACACTTAGTTTTCTTAGTTATAGTTTGAGCAACCAGAGTTATTACTCAAGTCTCCAATTGATTGTGCAAGTAATATTTTTTTTTCACTAAAGTTTGAGTGATAGCCTGACTCAAATAAGATATATACACAAACAACAATTATGCAACAAGTTCCAAAACCAATTTAAAATCCTTTTTTAACTAATTTATTTGTCTTTAACAGTTCTAAAGTTCTAAACACAATTTTAACAATTATGCAATGAAAACTTATATTTTTCCTAATTATTTTTAATTGAGTTAGATACATTTATTTAAAAGATAAAACTTTATTAATATTCATTTTCTCCGTTACTTAAGATATTATTCACTAGATTAAAAGAAATTAAATGATTTTTTAAGTATAATTCTAAAATTCAAAAAACAAATTAAGTAATAATGGCGATATTGTTCCAATATCATACATAATTAAACTCAATAACTTATTTGACATTTTCTTTATTTCAGAAAGTAATGTGACAACGATTTCTAATTTCAAAAGGTAATAGTTTACCTTTTTACTATGACCATGCAACTTTTGAAGGATCAATTGTTAACAAATGTCCATTATGATAAACAAGGGACATTAAAACTCAAATTTTTACTCTTTAAACGTTTTATAAATAGATTTATAAAAGCTTCTGCACTTCAATTTTCAAGCCTCCACATCAACCTCATGTATGTGGCTGTTGTTTAACTATAATATAATTTTATCAACAAAATCTCAACTACACCAAATACATAGTTGCCAACTTGAAAAATCATTTTCAGGTATCACTTATGATCACCAAACTTTAACGTTTCTCCAAATGATCACAAAGATGTCATCCAATTATTTGTACTGAACCTTATCAACTTTGGTCCTTGTCATGAAAAATCAACAAATTTGGTGTTTTTCCTTTGTTTGATTTGGACAAATAATGGGAGACATTTCATTATTTCCAACATAAAACCAATATTGTTCTTGTATGCATCTTTCTTTTGCATATTTTCTTTGTTTGAAAGTCTTGGGTTTATTATTTATTTAATTTATATTATCAATGAGATCAGGTTAATACTTTGATTCAGTGAAATAAAAATTGTACCATGGATGCCTAAAACAAGACATAAATTCAATAAAATATTTTTAAATCATGATTATTCGACTCATAGCACCTATCTATTCTTAGTATGTGGATTAACTTGATTGATTGCAATTATAAAGTTATTTAAAATTTAATTGATTGAATTAATATCTTTTAATGTTTCAGCTAAAATTCAATAATTGAAACTTCTATTGTATTGTGAAACTGAAAACGTAAAATTACACTATAAATGTTTTCAGACAGTCAACCATTCACAAAATTAATTCTAATTAGTTATTATTAATTATAAGTACGCTTACGTAAGAATTAGAATTAATTTTAACACACGATTCAAATGATATTATTTTAACTCTCTCGAATGTGTGCTTCTAAAAACTTAGTCTACTATTAACCTTAATAGTTGAAGAGATTATTCACACGCTTTAAGAGATTGATGGATGACTTTCACCTAAATATTTAAAAAGCAATGATACATGAATAATTTCTTTTAAAACATTTATTTAACTTCTATAATTTTTTTTCTAACGAAAACCAAACCGAACCATAATATATCTTCAATATATTTATTATATTTAATTTATGAGTTTTTAAATTTTTCTTTACTGTCAATTTGTTAACTTCTCTTAGAAATAGTGCCATCAACTCTATACTCTTGGTTGACCTATTGTTATATCTTTATGTTCTTTACATTGATCTTGATTTTTTTTATATTTGTTATTGATAGACTATAAAAATATATTATTTTAGCTTTTTAATTATATTAAATATTTAATCTTTGATTTTATTAGTTTATTATTCAATATATTTATTAGATTTTAAGTGACATATTTTTTATTATTATATTTTAATTTAAAAGATGAAAAGAAATAATAAATCTTAATAAAAAAATAGAATTAGAAATTAAAAATCACAAGTCAATCCAAATCAAAACGTACAAATTGGTAAAAAAACTAAATTAAATTGTACCATAAATACTCTATAACTTATTATTATTATTATATTAATAATAATAAAATAAATGGAAGGCGTAATGCACTTTAATTTGGTTTAAGCCAGCTTTGAAATTTTAAACAGTAAACCAAATCGAAATACTCAATTTTGGAAAAAATAAATAAAAAAAAGTTTTCGTTTATCAATTATTTGAATTAGCTTTTGATTTTTTTTAAATTAATTCAATTCTAAACGCCTCTGATTTGAGTTTTCCATGTATATTTTTTTTTTGTTAAGATTATACACATGTTTGGTTTGAATAAAATATTATCACCCATACAATAAAAATTTCTCAAGTTGGAATTAGAAATTTGTACTTTTTTTAGACTCAATCAAACTGAAATATTTTTTTATCAAATTGGATTGGATTTAGTCAACTAAATCACATCTTTTCAAGTTTTTTTCTTAAATTTATAATTGTAAATTTTTTTTCGTTAATTTCTAAAAATAAAATATATTATTTAATATTCCAATAATTTATATTTAAAAAAAACATATTTTGTTAAAAGAATAATAGAGTAAACTAAATAATAATTATATTAATATTAATATTATGTAATAATTTTGGTCAAATTAGAGTTCAATATACATTTCCAACCTATAAAATATTGTTTAAGGTTTCATTTAACCTAATTATAAAAGAAAATTAACCTAGCTTACTTGGATGAATTAAGTTATATATATATA
>Ga0209700_104805_pt1 | contig 23770 bp, 10 predicted proteins | sample SiratroredBW_FD_187528 | JGI IMG/M metagenome (GOLD analysis project Ga0209700, IMG submission 187528) | Root nodule microbial communities of legume samples collected from California, USA - Siratro red BW (SPAdes) (version 2) | ecosystem: Host-associated > Plants > Roots > Nodule | place: USA...
TGTATAACTACTACTTTTATTATAATACACACTAAATTATACTATATAAATTAATACAAACTTCAATTCATAAGCACATTTAAGGGTCACCAACCTGACTTGAGACTTTCTTTCTAACACTCTTTCTCAGACGAAAATTTTATGCCACCCAAATTGTCAAACTTTCAATAAAAAAGGCTAAAAATTCTTGCTACAGAAAAATTTCAAAGTTAACCAAGCATAGAGTTTGTGTAAATCAATATTATCAACAAATGTGTGACTATATATGTTCGTGCTTACCATCTAACAACGTATTTCGGTTTAACAATGGAAAAACAAGAATGAGGCAGAAGGAATGACATACCTGAGTGGCGGTGGTGGCGGTGGCGACCAAAGAACCAGAACGTATTCGTGGTGGTGGTGGCGGCAGCGGAAACAGAACGTCTTCGTGGTGGTGGTGGTTGCAACAAACATGAGAGACTACGAGAGAGGCAATGGAATGGCGAGAATGAGATAGGAATGGCGAGAATGTGAGAGGAATGCGAGAATGTGACTGATAGCAATGGAACTGAGAGGGACTAAGAGACTGAGAGACGAGAGCTGGAGAGAAACAGAGAATGCGAAAGTGAGAACAAAAGGCGAAAAAACCCTATAAACAGGAGATGCGAGCGCGATTGTTAAGGGGAACCGCGCTCGTATCCCACATACAAACGCGGTTGTTTAAGCAACCATATTTGTATGTCCTGCAAATTAATTTAAAAATTAATTTGCAGTGACATACAAACGCGATTGCTTAAACAACCGCGTTTGTATGTCACTGCAAATTAATTTTTAAATTAATTTACAGATACCAACGCGGGTCCCTGTTATTTTTCATTTTCAACCATACGATCGCGGTTTTTGCTCTAACTGCGTTGATATGGTTGTACTTAATTTCAAAAATGTTACCGCGTTATTTTTAATTGCAGTTATTTTTTAACCGCAATAATATCCCGCCTTGAAATGTGTTTTTTTTAGCAGTGACTTTTGGAATATATACACACCAAATAACTTACATCACAAGTGTAGAGTGTTTGTCTTACGACCACAACTTAAAGTATGTGGTCCATTAAAAAAGAAGTTTCAGATAACATCTCTGTGCATCCATCTAAACATTTTTTCCCTCCAATAAACTGAAGCACCTTTCACTTTTAATGATGCAGAAATAAGTATAAAAGAAGAATCTAGAGCTAATGCAATATCAGTAAACGTACGCAATAGCATGCATAAATAGCCATCTCCCTCGTTCACTAGCTGAAGGAACAAACCAAGCTATATTCAGAAGATCTTATAACATTAACTATGCCTAGATCAACGGATCCTCTTGTTATTGGAGGTGTAGTAGGAGATGTTTTGGAGCCATTTACAAGTTGTGTGTCTCTGAGGATAGTTTATAACAATTGCTCCGAAGTTATCAACTGTTGTGAGCTCAAACCCTCACAAATCCTCAACAAACCAAGAGTTGAAATCGGTGGAGATGATCTCAGAAACCTTTACACTCTGGTATCTATATACAAGTGCCACAATACTTATCATTCATTTATATTTAGTTTTGTCAAATTTTCTAGGTCTCTGAATATACCTAGCTATTTTAGGGTTTTAATTAATTAATAGTTAATTTATTGCATGCACTTTGTATATTTTACAGGTGATGGTGGATCCTGATGCACCTAGTCCAGGAAATCCAAATCATAGAGAATATCTGCACTGGTAAGTGCCCCTCCCTCCTTTGAATTTAAGGCACATTCAGGAGAACATGGCAAAAGTTGCAACATTATTCTTTATTCTTTGACACCTACTGTTCTTTTACCCGCATCTTTTTTTCTTTTATCAGCAAAAATTGGTACCTTCTTTATCTAAATATCTAAATACTTTTTGTAGTTAGAGGGTCGCAATAGTCTTAATATATCACTTCTCTTATTAAGCTCTGATCTTTAAAATTTTGAGGTATTGGTAACTTCTTGTTCTCAGAATCTTGGTCTCTATGGTTGGGATTATCTGCAGAAGTTTTAGTTTAGTCTTGTTTTTAGAAGAAAAAAATGGTCTTTTACTTGTTAGATACTTTCTCCAATTTATATTATTTTAAGATGATTTTTAGCTCTGGGACTTGTACAAGTCCAAATCTTCTATGACTCATGGTTTATTATGATGATAGTCTTGGTTAGTGTATTGATTTTGTGTAAATACGATGTCATTAAGTATCTTTTCGAGATAGTCGTGTGTGTTGTGAAGTTGGGTCATTAAATGTTATGTCATTACCAATGCTTATTACACTGTAGAGGTATTGAATATGTCAGAAATAGATATGGCTAATATATTTGACTACATATGATATACTTATAATTTCTATTTATCTCTTTTTCCTATCATAATATAAGTATGACGTGTTTTAAGTTTACTAATATTATTAAGATCATGCTACTTATTTAAGTATTTGAAGAGTTTATCTTTCTGTTGTGAATCTATATTAAAATTATATTAGGATATATTAAGAAAGAAATAAATTTACAAATTATTTTTTTTAGCTGTATCAGGATGTATTTATATCTTTTTGTTTTCTTGCTTTTTTCTCCTAGTCGTGTCTAGATATTAAGTGTACATATATAATTGTAAAATTTCAAAAGATATAAAATAATGTTAAGTTTAAATTTTTGTTTGAAAAATTCAGCTCTAATTCAGATTTGCGCATGACAAATCTTTATCTTACATGTCCAGGTTAGTAGCCAATATTCCAGGAACTACAGGACCAAACTTTGGTATGCTCTTAGTTTTTATTTTATGTTTTTTTTAACCTTTTTAATTATATGCTAACATACTATGCTAACATACTACAAATTTTTTCTACGTAATAAGTAATATATTCTACAACATGTTTTAATATTTCTTTTATTCATACGTGTTGTTTTAATATATTATTCGTCGTAGAACAAATTTTACACAAGTCATATTATATAAAATAATGAGGCTGTGTGTTATGTTGAATATATATATATATATATATATATATATATATATATATATTATATCATCCAATTAATAAGGTAATATGCGTTTTTATGAATGGAATATACTTTATGATTTTTTTATTTAAAGGTACAAACAGTGTATATTTGGAAAAAAATACTTCTGAATAATAAGTGATTTGTTTCTAAAGTATACTAAAATAAATATATAAATTTGTACCTTGAGCTAAAAAAAATTACAAGTTGCATTACTTTTAGAATGTATTGATACTCTTCAAAATTGTAATTGTTGTTATTGAAAATGAAATGTGTTTGTTGAGTTGGTAATGATATGAAACATTTCACCTTTACGAATCGAGTTCAAAATAATAATGAAAAAGCCTATTCATTGATTAATATTGAAAACCCTCTCAATTATACTCTCTTAGGCTAAATTTCTAAAAAAGAATAAGTAAAAGTAGTCTGGCTACTTTTTATACAAGTTATTTAAGACAAATTACATCACTTGAAAAATTGACATAGATATAAATACTATAAAAAATTACCTATTTTATTTCGTTTAATAAAGTGATATAAAAAACTTTTTAAAACAAAGAAAATCTAATGAAAAAAATATATGTTAGTCTCGTACATAAAAGAAATTAAAAAAAGAGAGTTTACTGTGGTACTTTGTACCAATGGACATAAAAGACTTACATTTTCTAAAATAAACTAAAATTTTTGGTATCAATTCAAAATCTATATAATACAATAAATAATTTTTGGCCAGAAAATTTAAATAATAAAACAATTAAGATAAAGCAATTTGAGAAAATCTTTCTAAACAGGATAAACATTAACTTGATAATGACTTTTTTTTTTCTTAAGTAAAGATTCAAACAAGATTCAAACAATGACAATTCATTAAAATATAAATAATATTTGAAATCTACTGTAACTATAAACAACAAAAAATACACATATCTCAAAACATTTTGTGTTCTATCATTATCACAGTCAGTTGTTTATTTTTAACAGATTCTAAAATTTATTACAAAATACACATACCTATAAAGAGAGAGTGAGACTCAACTAGTAAATGACACATGGTGCAAACTGAGACGACAACAGTGGGAGGCTGCAGGGTGGTGCAACGGTGCAATGAGGTGTTTAGGAGGCAAGTTTCTAGGTTCTCAGACAGGCCAATTTTTTATGTCTACTTAAATACCATATACAACGAACCTTTACATCGGTTTTTGATATAATCGACGTATAAAATCTGCATTTTACCAAAATCTTATCAGATTTTTCAATATAATTATTATTTCTAATAATAACACATAATAATTATTAATTTCGATGTTAATATTAGTGTTATAAGATGTGTTTATGCAGACTGATACATTTTGTTGCAGTTTTATAATTGTTATAAGTAATATAGTTTTGGTTGTGGAATATATATGTTTTATAGGTGAAGAGGTTGTGGGGTATGAAGGTCCACGACCTATGATGGGGATTCATCGTATTGTTTTCATAGTGTTTCGTCAAGCGGGTAGACAAACTGTGTATGCTCCTGGATGGCGCCAAAATTTCAACACCAGAGATTTCAGTGAGGTTTATAACCTTGGAACACCAGTTGCAGCAACCTACTTCAACTGCAAACGACAACTTGATTCTACTCGAAGAAGATAATTCCAACACTAATCAACCCAACATTAAGGTTTCATGAAGTTTTTTGAAAAATTACTATTAATCTAGTCTCTTAATAATTCACGTATCATCTTAGGTTTGGATAAAATAGTTAAAGATCATTCACTCAAGACTTGAAGTATACCAGGATCACTATTCAAAATAATCCCATTTTCAATTACTGCATATGCTTTCAAATGTAGTGGGTTGCCACTGCAGTAAGGTAAGAAAAATGTACCCCGCAAGCTATTAATATGAGATATTGTTATGTATAGTTTCATTTAATTAAAGCATACCATTAATATGACATACTATATTAATTGAAAATCGCTGATTTAGAAAAAAATATAATATATTAGTAGTGTAATAAATTAAATATTGACTTCATTAAGGTAAACTATTAAGGCTTGTATTAATAATTTAGCTCTGTCAAACATATTTATTGAAAAGATAATATATTTTAACAATAAAATAAATAAGTAATAATGAATTTTAATTTTTGGTGTAACCCACCTCAAAGCCCATTCACCAGTGGGCTTAGGTTAAGGTACAAGTTTGAGTTCAGTCTTGTCCACAGACAAACACATAATAATAATAGATCGATTTCATGAACATATCCCAAACCCAAACTCGTTCAGTATGAACTTAGATAGATGCTTTTTAACAACTCTTTTTTATTTTTTTATATCATCAACATAAAAATATCAAAATTTATATTTGGACGAACGGAAAACAATAATCAAAATATAAAAATATGTAAATAATAATAAAATAAAATGGTAGCGTGAAGTAGTAGCACAGTTGATGGCGGCTAGGAGACGAAATGGCAAATTCCAATTTTACCCTTTCCGCGCATCGTATTTTGGTGGCCTGGCTCTGGCTTTTCGGTCAACCGAAAAGCTGCACCAACTTTCCCTCTACCAACCTCGTCATAATGAGCCTAAAATGCATAATGCATAATATATAAATATATAATAAAGTTGAAGCAATACCCACTATTTGCTCGGTCGCAATTCCCAATGGCTTTCGCATCCAAGCTCTCAACACCAAACGCTGCTGCTTCCTTGTCGGAAGCGCTTCCACCCCGCGGCGGTTCTTCTCGCGGCTGCTTCCTCTCTCTCAAACCTTCTTCTTCCGCCGCAAATTACAAAATTAACCTCTCCGCTTTCCTCCGATCTCCTCACTCCCTCCCATCTAAAACCTCGTTGCGGTAAGTTTTCTCCGATCCCTCTCGCACTTTTGCCGGATCGCCATTCCTCCACGTTTTCCTTGTCCTTCCTCTCTACTTCGCCCGATCTCGCACACCGCATCCACATGCACCGCTTTTTATTTTATTTTTTTGTTTTTTTCTCCGTTTTCGTGGCTGGAATCCCTGAAGTTGAAAGCAACAGCGGGCGATCGCCATCTTAAGTATCTTAGGGCGTGTTTGGTTGGATGTGACCTGAGTGTTGGAAAGTTGGTTAGCTGAAAATAGATACAGGTTTTGATAGCTGGTACAACTTAATGCTTACTGAAGAGTAACGCGTTTTTGTTATTTATTTATTTTTTTTTTTATCTAAGATTTTCATTTCAAAAGTTTGCTTGAGATTGTTAGCCTTTTTAGAACTGCAGAATTTGTCTTTGCAATTTTCGTGCGAGTTGTCATGTGAACTGGGGATTGCATGTTAAGTATGACACGCACACGCAGACAGTGTAATTATTCTAAAATTATTAGAAAAATATGTTCGATAGATAGATGTATGATGCATAGATGTATGATGCATGTCTAGATATTTATAAGAAATCTTAAACCAAGAGAAATATATAATTGCTTTTTTGTAAATCCAGATTAAGAACATACATACATCTTTGATTACTGTAACTAATAAAAATTATTAGTAACCAATCACTTTCTCTGTTGTCTACTTATATGATTAGTATCAATGTCGTTCCTTTCTTGAAATTATCCATAAAGAAGATAAATTTCTTATTTTGGTTCATCAGGGACAATGCTTCAATGTTTTATATAAGCTATAGATAGCTTGTAGGAGACATTAGCCTATATATGCTTTGCCAAATGCCTCCTTAAGTGACGAACATTTTGAAGGCTTTGTTTTTTCTTGAACAGATCATATGGGAGGCAAATATTTGACGCTTGGTTGTTTTCATTCAGGGTTAAATGCTCTCAAAGTAATGGGAATGCAAGTCCTGCAAAGAGGACAGTGCTTCATGATCTCTATGAGAAAGAAGGGCAGAGTCCATGGTATGATAATCTCTGCAGGCCTGTTACAGATCTGCTTCCTCTAATAGCCAGTGGTGTCAGAGGTGTCACAAGCAACCCTGCGGTAATGTTTTTTTTTTTCATTATCTTTTGAAATGTTCTCCTTATTGAAGATATTTTCCTGATAATAATATTACAAAAATTAAAACTGATTAATGTTCTAAACATTTCTTGAGAGTTGTAAGATGCATTCTTTGCATGTTGCTATTCTAATCTGCTGTCTGTCCATGTGATTGCAGATCTTTCAGAAAGCTATCTCGTCGTCAGATGCTTACAATGATCAGTTCAGGTACCATGAATATCTTATATATAAATTCTGATATTTCTTTCTAAAGCTTAACAGGCAATGTAGTGGTCAGGGTACCACAAACTGTGACGCATGGATACAGATCATGTTCGTCTGTCTACAATGTGTCTTTTCAGTGTATGAGCCCATGTTTAACATAGCTTTTATCATGGGAAGCATCTGTTATTGTTGTTTTTTTCAAAAGCTCTCTCGTGGAGCTGGAGAAAGAAAGTGATTTTTCTTAAAATTTAATTGAAGCAAGCTTTCACTTGGTTGTAGTTTTGTCGGTCTATTCACAATATATATGCTTAGTGTAGTTAAACTAAACTACACTGATGTGACACTCCTTAGTTCCAATTTTTCACGGGATGGGCAGCTCGTGACTGCGTTAAGTATATTGCTGTGTCTGTTTTAGGTCTAACATTCCTGCAAGTTTAATGTATACTGTTATCAGCAGAAGAAAAATATTAAGAAAGGGAGAAAATAATGGTTTTCGGTCTTATGGATACGTTAGTAACTGTCTTATTGGTGTACGTTGCACTATAGTCTAGCAATGTCCTTCCTACTCTTATAGCTAAGAATAAATTACTTAATCATGCAGGGAACTTGTGCAAGCTGGGAAAGACATTGAAAGTGCATACTGGGAACTTGTAGTGAAGGATATCCAAGATGCTTGCAAACTATTTGAACCAATCTATGATCAAACAGATGGTGCTGATGGCTATGTTTCTGTTGAAGTATCTCCCAGGCTCGCTGATGATACTGAGGGAACCATAGAAGCTGCGAAATGGCTTCATAAAGTGGTTGACCGCCCCAATGTGTATATTAAGATTCCTGCTACAGAGGCATGTGTGCCTTCAATTAAGGAAGTTATTGCTAATGGGATAAGTGTGAATGTGACGGTGAGTTTGCGCTACATCCTTTTTAAATTAAATAAATTATTATTGTATTTAGTTATGGTTTGCTATTCTAGATTGGCTTATAGGTACTCTTGATAAGTGACCCTTTAGATTTTGTCATTACTACCATAACAAATTGTACTGTTATTATAAGCTCATGCTCGTGTCTGGTAGGAATTTGAAAGACTTGGTCTCCAAATGTCCTGAACAGTGACATTTGTCGTGATCTCTTTCACTTGCGTGGCTTGCGTGGTTCAAGTCTAATATGTTTCTGGTATTTGTGTGTACAGCTGATATTCTCTCTCGCAAGATACGAAGCTGTTATTGATGCTTACTTGGATGGTCTTGAGGCATCTGGGTTAAATGACCTCTCTAGAGTAACAAGTGTTGCCTCTTTCTTTGTCAGTCGAGTTGACACTCTCATTGACAAGGCCCTTGAGAAACTTGGCACCCCAGAGGCCCTTAATCTACGTGGCAAGGTAACTGTTTATTGTTTACCAAATTTCTATTCTTGTCTTTGGATTTATTACACCCGTGAATGTCAAATATTCTCATAGCCAAGGCACATTGAATTTTACAGGCAGCAGTAGCCCAAGCAGCATTGGCTTACCAGCTCTACCAAAGGAAATTTTCTGGTCCTAGGTGGGAAGCTCTAGTTAAAAAGGGGGCCAAGAAGCAAAGGCTCCTCTGGGCCTCAACTAGTGTCAAGAATCCTGCCTATCCTGACACCTTATATGTTGCACCTCTTATTGGACCTGACACTGTAAGCAATCTTATTTTTTACTTCGTCCGTCTGTTTATAGTTATTATAGTTGATCCGAGGCAAATAATGGACTCTAAGTTCGGCCTTGATTGTGTTAAGGAACTTAAAGATCAAAGGGTTTACTAATCTTTTTCGTTGTATCTCATAGCAACATCTTCTTCTTACTTGTCAGGTATCAACCATGCCAGACCAAGCCCTTCAAGCATTTATCGATCATGGTGTTGTTTCCAGGACAATAGACTCAAATGCATCTGAAGCTGAGGGAATATACAATGCTCTCCAGAAATTGGGTATTGACTGGGGCACTGTTGGTAACCAGCTTGAACTTGAAGGAGTGGATTCGTTTAAGAAGAGCTTTGACAGCCTCCTAGATTCTCTGCAAGAGAAGGCAAACTCTCTTAAGTTGGTCAGCCACTGAAGTGTGATCGTCATGGTTAGTAATGCTGTGTATGATGCCATTTATGGATTAATAAAAGGCAGTAGCTGTGCACTCTGCTGCTTTAAATGTGCTTCATAGAGTCATTTAGACGATAGTTCTACGATGAATGGGAAATTGTCTGCATGAGCGTTTTTTGTGATTTCATTCCTTTGTGCTTGTGATGCCAGTTATGTGTCAACTCTTACATTTTAGTTCCAATATTTGATCAAAAGGTCCCTTCCCTTGACCAAATCAAGTCATTTCTAAGATGAAGGCTTAGACCCTAAACATTGTGAAAACGACGTATAAGGGAAATTGAATTTGGTAAACTGCCTCAGAGGGTAGTTGCTACGTGCTCCTCAATTTATTTTCTTTCAATATGGAAAGTTTTATTTATAATTTGAAGTATCATGTCAATCTAAAAGTCATCACAATGTTGAATTCCACTTTAGTCAGTCCCAAAGTTATAAGGGATGCATCAAGTGATTTTTTGCTGTTCCTGACATACAAAAAAAAACAGGCCCAAATAGAGCAAAACTTGCAATGCCCACAACACACCATACAAGTTTATACTGACAAACTGTTTTAGCTTATAGAAAATGGGCCAAACCATCTTGTGAGGTTTTTAGGATCTTCTGATTGCATGTTCAAAATAATCTTAACTTACCATGACAAAAAAGAGGACAGGTAAATGTTATTTCACTGACATTAATTCTATTTTTAATTTCTGTAAAAAAATCTTAAACATAGTTATAGTTATGAATTTCTTTTATCCTAAAATTATACTCAAACAGCTTGACGAATCTCTTATTATCACATAATCCTATAAAACCTAGTAAAAAAATAACCATTTTAGAAACTCAATAAATGAAAAAAATCATAAAAGTAGTTCAGTTTAAATCTATGAGAAAGAGATAGATTACGGGTGAGAATAACGAATAGTGCACTTTTTTATTAGCGTAAGACGGTCTTCTAGCAAAGACTAAAATTAATGTACTCGCTAATTAATTTTTTTTAATATAGGTTTTGTTTGTAACAAACTTTTCTATATACACTTTAAAAAAATTGAAATTTATTACTCTACAAATTAAAATTAGTTCATGCTCAAAGAAATATTGCAAAAAAATTTCTATAATTTCTCTAAATTTTTATATGCTTAACTAATTTAAATTTAAATTTATATAAAAATTCATTTTTTTTCCTTATTAAAAGTATTAAGGAGAAAGTCATTCCAACAAACTCATACTTCACTAACTCATTATTAAAGAAATGTCTTTATGAAAAAAAAAATTTAAAAATTACTAATATTAGAAACATGACTTGAGTCCTACACTAAAAACTAAGCCACACTTTAAACCTTATAATAAGTGGCCGAAAAAAGTTTAACGATAACTGAAACTGTTAAGAGTAATTTAATAATTGTTCAATAATAGATTTTTGCTTGCTTCAGATAAAACACGCAGACGAGTAACTTTGTTTTCAACATTTTAAATTCGGGCTAAACTTGTTTTTTTTTTTCTTATCACGTTAATCCATTAGCTCACAAACAAAGTTTCTAACTATGTTGGATACAGAGGCTATAAAACAAATGTTTTCAAATTGCAAAACTAAAAAGTTAATGTTAAATTTAAAAATAAAAAAAAGTCATCTAAAATTTGAAGGACTAAAAAATATTTCATCAATTGTTTGATGAATTTTTTGTTGAAACAATCCTTTTAATAACAAATATGCAAGTTGAAAAAACTAAAGAAGCCACTTGAGTTGAGAAAGGGAGTAATATTATAGTTACATCAGAAGAAGCCACCCAAATTTTCACGTTTACCTTGTGAAGTCTTTACTTTTAAAACCTAGACACAACTAGAACTACAAATGCATGTGCTCATCTCAAGATATATTGCATTATTTAAGCACAATAAGGTGATGTTGAAATTTTGAGTTTATATCAGTACTCGTGTTAAATACTATACTTGACTCTTTTAGACATGACCAATCATGTGTACAAGAGGATTCATTTCAGATAAGTGGAAGGTCAAAATCTAGTTAGTGTGGAGAAAAAGGACCACAACATTGAAGTACAAGAATTTAAAACCAAGCACAAAATTTCAAGCATCTGACCAATCCCCAACCTCCCTCATTCATACGAAAATTTATGTGCATCTATATTTTCATGCTGAACAAACCCCAAAATTCTTAAGCAAAGAGATACTGGGAACAAGATTTGAAATAAATTATTACTACTAACATGCAAGCACCAATCAATGACAGCAATGGTGCCAGCCACCATAGCAGGTGACCATAAATGCACTGTTTTCAATCGTTTACATTGATGTTGAAGTGGTGTACTGCCATTTATTGTGCATGGCTGGTTTCAAGGTGTTAGTTGAACCTTCCTTTAATAGTGGTCCCTTTCCCGAACTGTATCAAAAAGGATCAACTGGTAAGAATTCTTTCAATTTTAACTCTTCCACCATGTATTCATACACAAGTACAAAAAAAGTCACATACATTTATCTGTCACACTCAGAAATAACTCCGCTTAAGGAAATGTAGGGTCCAAACCTACATCACACAACTGAGCTCTTTTTCTTTGATTTTCCTACCCTGAGAAGAATTAATTAACTTCCATAAGTAGAAGAGCAAGGACAACCAAAAAAGTAGTAGAAGTTGGTGGCTTTAGTGTCCATATTTCAGAATGATTTTTCCCACCCTTTTGCTTTTTCCTTAGTGATTACTGAAGAGATGGATCCATGACCCTTTTCATGTGTTGTAAGTTGTTGATCTGAAGATTGAGATTGAGGAAAGGTAGCAGCTAGTGTTGTGTGTTAAGAGTGATGGAGAGCTCCGAGATCAAGTCACCACCAGAAGGCTCCCTTGAGGGGACACCAGCCACTTCAATGAACAACAGAAAGAAGCTAGCCATTTACTTCATTGAGTCTGAGGATAGAAGAATGGCCTTTGGTCGTGGCTACACAGCAGGATCTACACCAGTTGATATCCATGGCAAATCCATTGTTGATCTTTCAAAGACTGGTGGTTGGATTGCAGCCTTCTTTATATTTGGTACACACACATATACTATATAGTCTCTCTTACTTTTACTTGTTATGAACTTATGATTTATGAATACTTTCAAGATAACATTCTATGTGGTTTGTGTGGTTGTAGGGAATGAAATGGCAGAAAGAATGGCTTATTTTGGGCTTTCAGTTAACATGGTTGCATTTATGTTTTACGTGATGCATAGACCATTCACGAGTTCATCCAACGCAGTAAACAATTTCTTAGGGATATCACAAGCTTCCTCGGTTCTGGGTGGTTTTCTAGCAGATGCATATCTTGGACGCTACTGGACCATAGCTATCTTCACTACAATCTATCTTGCGGTAACAAAACAATACCATTCTTCTTATCCATGGAACATCACATCACATGACGTGTCTTGTACTACTCACAGTAGATTAATAATATCTCTCATCAAATTCGACGGTACCTTCTAAAATTTAATGGTTTTGGTGCAGCTGTTCTAGATTTTTCAAGATACCAATTCAACCCTCATTTAATATATGGTTTTATTCAGTGGATCATGTCAAATTTCATGGAATTATTGATATAATTTTATCTAAAATATTTCAAAAAGGCAATTATTATTTATTTTCATTCATCTTATTTTGCTATTAAGACTTCTTTATTACAACAACAGTAATAAATATACATTTCTTCACATGTGTTTATGTAAACATTTTGATGGACTTGTATAATTGGATTTTTATGCACAGGGTTTGACAGGAATAACACTGTGTGCAACAATAGGGAAGTTTGTACCAAACCAAGAAGCTTGTGACCAATTTTCTCTGCTACTGGGAAAGTGCGAGCCAGCAAAAACGTGGCAAATCACATACCTGTACACGTTTCTATACATAACAGCGTTTGGAGCAGCAGGGATAAGGCCATGCGTGTCATCTTTTGGAGCAGACCAGTTTGATGAGAGAAGCAAAAACTACAAGGAACATCTTGACAGATTCTTCAACTTCTTCTATCTGTCAGTGACCATAGGGGCGATTGTGGCCTTCACAGCAGTGGTGTACGTGCAGATGCAATATGGGTGGGGATCTGCATTTGGGTCACTGGCAATTGCCATGGGCTTATCGAACATGGTGTTCTTCATAGGCACTCCCTTGTACAGACACAGGTTACCAGGAGGGAGTCCTCTCACTCGGGTTGCTCAGGTTTTGGTGGCTGCATTTCGAAAGAGAAATGCCCCTTTTTCAAGCAGTGACTTCATAGGCTTGTACGAGGTTCCTGGCAGACACTCTGCTATCAAGGGAAGTCGAAAAATTACTCACACTAATCATTTCAGGTCATTTTTCGCCATAAAGCTCTAAACTTTTTGCAGTTTATGATAAAGGGTGTAGGATTAGATACTTGGTGCTTGTGTTTGTTTGCATGATTTCACCTTTTCTATTTTTTCTATAATTCATGATAAAGGGTGCAAGATTAGATAAGTGGGACTTGTGTTTGTTTACATGATTTCACCTTTTCTATTTTTTCTATAATTCATGATAAAGGGTGCAAGATTAGATAAGTGGTGCTTGTGTTTGTCCACATGATTTCACCTTTTCTATTTTTTTTTTATATTTTTGTTTTTGCTTAAGTATACCTTTTTATTGATGTAAAATAGAAACAAAGATTTTTTTTTTTAAAAGAAATCTCAATTTATTTAACTAAAATATATAATATTTTACTTGTATTCAATCATATTTTGTAGTTAATAAATTGAACAAAAGTATTTTTTCATTTTACATTAATAAAAATTATACTTAACTTTAAAAAGTTGTTACCTATTTTAACATAAGAATTATAATTAAATATAAATTAAAAAAAAAACTACAAACTAAAAAAAGAAAAAAGTGAAGTAACTTGGTCTAACACGACTTTGGACTTCGTATTAATAAAATAAAATAATGAAGAAAAGAAGACTTATACTTAAGTGGATACAACTAGCATAACTTTACTAAATTACGTTACAAAAGCTACCTATCCCTAAACTTATTGAATGTCATACATTTTTAAAAAATTTACCTATTGCGATTAATTTCACAAAACGATTAAACTTTTATGGTGAAAAATATTTGCTATACGTACTTTAACGTGAGTTTTTATGATAGAAAAATGCAAAAGATGTAAAATGGATTTTCAACCAAACGATATTCTGCAGAAAAATGTTTGGTAAAACTGATAGAAGGGAGAGACAGAAACATAAATGTGAATTGTGTAGTGAGAAATGTTATGTTGAGTTGTGTGGTTTTGGATGGCACATATGATCAGGTTTCTTGACAAAGCAGCTCTGCAATTGAAAGAAGATGGTGGCAATCCCAGTCCATGGAGGCTCTGTACGGTGACTCAGGTGGAAGAAGTGAAGATCCTTCTGAAACTCATCCCCATACCAGCATGCACAATCATGCTCAACGTGGTTCTCACAGAGTTTCTTACTCTCTCAGTTCAGCAAGCATACACTTTGAACACCCACTTGGGTCGTTTGAAACTCCCAGTTACATGCATGCCCGTGTTCCCAGGCCTCAGTGTTTTTCTCATACTCTCTCTCTACTACTCCCTCTTTGTCCCCATCTTCAGACGCATCACGGGTCATCCACAAGGTGCATCTCAGCTTCAGAGGGTGGGAATAGGGTTGGCAGTGTCCATTCTATCAGTTGCATGGGCTGCAATATTTGAGAGGTACAGAAGAAACTATGCAATAAAGCATGAATACGAGGCTATTTTTCTCACTGCTATGCCTAACCTAAGTGCATATTGGTTGCTGATCCAATACTGTCTCATTGGGGTGGCTGAAGTGTTTTGCATTGTGGGGTTATTGGAGTTTCTCTATGAGGAAGCCCCTGATGCCATGAAGAGCATAGGGTCTGCATATGCTGCACTTGCTGGTGGCTTGGGTTGTTTTGTGGCAACTATCATAAACAACATCATTAAATCTGCCACTGGGAACATAGACAAAGGGAAACCTTCTTGGTTGTCTCAGAACATCAACACTGGCAGGTTTGATTATTTCTACTGGCTTCTCACAGCTTTGAGCTTACTCAATTTTTGCATCTTCATATATTCGGCACACAGATATAAGTACAGGGCGCAGCATGATCATGAGATGGAGAAACATGAAATGTCACACGTTGGAAGCTCCTAGTTACCAACACAATAAAGTGCTGTCTTTGTTTCATTCAATAATAACTTGTAATAGGTTTTCTTTCTATGGTTAAAAGTTACTATTTCATAGAGGTTGAAAAGGCAAAGTAGTTAGGGAGTATTCTGCATAAGATAATGGATTTCATTGTGAAGGACTGTTACTCTCCCCAGGGTAACTTGGTTACATTAAACACATGTAAGCAAAGATTATAAAAAAGATAATTTTCTTTCATATAAAAGTTTATGCAGGTTAGTGAATAATATATGAATTTCAATGAATCTTTAAAAATAGTTCAAAGCAGTTTCTTAAGAATATTGTCTGTGGTAATGGTACTCTGCAGTTCATGGCCATTCATCTCAAGGTTTTATGGATCATCTAATTAACAGTATCGTAAATTTTTAACTGAATTTTAGTTTTGTTAACAATTGGATCAATATTGTAAGTTTTTTAAATTTTAGTAATTAAAATCACGAAAAGTAATTGATCGACCAAACTGCATATTTTCTAAATTTAGGAATTACAATAAAAAATAGAAAAACTAAAATTATTGATTAGAAATTAAAAAAAGTTAATGCTAAAGTTATAATGTTTACTCTTAAAATCAAATAAAAAAAAGTTTCATTCATCTAATTAATAAATTTTTAGTTTCTTATACGTTTAAATAGAAAAAAAAATTATATTAGGCCAGGCGGTATTAATAAAAAAGAAAGACCTGAATACTTTGTTTTATTCAATTAAATAATACTTGAAATGATATTTATACTCTAACTTTAGAAATTATTTATAATTTTAAAGTGTCTTGAATTGGTTTTTCACTTCAAGTTTGAAATGAAAGAAAGGTTAAAAGGTCCAAAAATTAAAGATTTATTAAAAATTTATCGTTCTTTCAAGCATTTAATTGCAATAATTATTTGTTCAAAACCTTATTTTCTTAAAATTTTGTTTCACTAAATTAAACGGTATCATATATAGAATATGACAGAAAACTTCTTCTGCAAGTGCATTAGTTTAATCACTATTACAAATATTATAATTGTTGTTTCACTTTAGTATCATTTGCATAACAAAAGTAAAAGAATCATTTTTTGTATCTCTATATTAAAAAATGACAAAAAACAGAAGTTAAATAATAGCGAGTGTTCGAAAATAATCATATATAAAGTAAAATTAAATGTAAAAGTACCAGAACTATAACATTGAACATTTAAAACATTTATACTGTTATGTTACAGTTGACGTTGTGAATCAAATAGAACCTATTCGAGATAAGAGATTTATGTTACAATTTTTAAGAAAAAGTCAATAAGAATCAAAGGATCAATTGAAGGACCAAGATGGTATGAGTGCTGTCAATTCACTACTTTATTGTAATGAGCAGTGCAATGGAACCCACCAAATAATACAGTATAGTCTGTCGAATGAGAAATCGTAACATCATATAGATAACTATTTACTATATTTTTTTTATACAATTAAGTTTTTTAATTTGTAAAAAAAGTTAATGAAATATATATCACTTAAAGAATTGATTGGACCATAACAGTTTCAAAGATGCAATAATTTCTTCCAAAAGAAGAATTATTATGTTCAGCTGGTTATCATATATTAGGTTGACCTGAGTAATCGAATTCAATCATACTCACAAATCGAGTTAGATTTGGTTCATAGATTTCATTAGATTTTGGAAACATTGCATACAATTTGACCTAACTATATTGAAATATAAAATATAAATCATATTATTTTTATTAGGTTGGTCTCTTTGAGCTTTCGAGTTGAAATTGTAAGAAAAAAAAAAATCATAGACAATTCATCTCATCAACCAACATACACTACTCATTATAAACATTCCCTTCATCAACAATTATACAAGTTCACCTTTATTTATTCATTATATTCTTCATGCTTATGGACCCTCTCAAGCACCTCAAATAAAATTTACATTTTTCTTGTAAAATCTACAATATCAAGAATAAATACAAACTTCGATTAATTTTAGAACATCTTGGTAAATAATTTAAATTCATTTTCAAAGCATTCAAACTCAAAGTCTTTTAAAATAAATTCATACAAAGTCCAAATAAATTAAGTGTATCAGTATCCTTTTTATTTAAGTTTTACACAACCTTTCTAATGTAAGTAGATTTTATTGTTAATATACATATTAATTAGAAGATGATATTTGTATTTAAGTTCAGGGGGTGAGAATATAAATTTCACGATTGATTACATAATAAACATTGTGGGGGCTTTTGGGTTCTCGGCTGAAACAGTGAGTTTAGTAAGTGCATATATAGTAATCTAAAAAATTATTTTCTTATTTTCACAAAAATAAACCAGATTCATTCTCCTTTATGTTTTTTTTCCTTCCTTCTCCTCTATTAAAGTCAGACCTATATAATATATTCTTTCTCCCCTTAAGGTTTTCTATCTACAAGTTAACTAAGAAATATAGAACATTTGCATAGAGAACTTCTGTTTCTTTGGTAAGTTTCATGTCTTCAGTTTCCATTTCCTTCTCAATGGAAATCATGCCTGGCTTAAGATTAGTTTGTTGCAGGGAGTTTTTTTTTTTTTTTTTTTTTTTTTTTTTTTTTTTTTTTTTTTTTTTAATTTTTGAATTCAATATTTGAGTGTTCGATGGCTAGGATTAGAGTTTTAGAATAGTGATTAAGGGCTTTCTTGTTTTTTGATTTTCTCCTTTTCTTCAGCTCTCGTGTTCCTTAAGATACAAGGAAAAGGAAAATGTAAGTTAGGAAAACATAAGTTCAGAGAAACTATATTTATTTTAAATTACATTTTAGCTTAGAAGTAATAATTTCATTTTGAAGGTTTAAGATCAAAGTGACATTTTGTTAGATTGTTTTATTTGAGAAGCCAATTTAATTTGATGAGAAGGAATCAGTTTTGATTTTAAAGTAAGTCTTGATCCTTAATAGTGTTTAATGATTGAGAAATTTATAAATGAATATATGAACATAAATAAACGTTAGTTGTTGTCATATGTGCATGTATTTAGACTTGAGATATGCTAGATTCAGAGTTCTACCCTGGAATTATAGTTTGGTTTTATATATAGTGAAGTTCAATATTGATGAATTTTAGAAAATTCTTAACCGTTTCTGTTTTCTACTTTGACTTCCAATCAAGTATTTTTTATTTTTATTTTTGGTGAAAATTTGTGTAAGATTTCTCATTTTAAAAAAATTCTATAATACCAATGTGACGTTTGATATATTTGTCAAATTTTAAATTTTATTAAGTAGGTGATATTTTCATGTATTCTTCAAATGAGAAAAATCTAATTCAAGTGATAAATATGTTTAGAAGAAAAAAAAACTCTCATAAGGAGGTTATTTCTCAAGCAACACTCTACCTGGAAAAAATGATTTATTTCTCAATATCACATTTAAGTAAGAATAAGGATATTGTTCCGTCAATATATCTTTGTGTTTTATCTTTATTAGTTTTAGAGGTTTCCAATAGTGGCATCTCATAATGAAAAATTCTTATTCAAGTTTATATGACTATGGTTATAACTACATAATATACAATGTTGATGGATGAAATTGTATGCAATTAAATCATTTATGTGAATGTTTAAAAAGTGGTTAACAATAAGTAATCAAACAGTTTTTTTTTTTTTTTGTGAGTATAATGTGTGTTTTGAGTTATGAAATGTATTTATAATATATTTAGGCCTTTATTGATAACAGAAAAATAGAAATAAATGTATCAAATAGTAAAAAATTAATAAAATTTCTACTACGAGTTTATGAGTTATGAGGAAAAAATAATACAAAGCACTAATCTTGACAAATAGTATAGTTGCCCAATTAGTCAAATTAGCGTAAGATAATTTTATTAATTTTTATAAGGATAATTCAGCAGTCAAAATTTTGTGAAATGTATGGAATATATTTTGATCTAAAATCTTCCAATAATATAATTTTATAGAAATAGTCAAATCTTAGATTTTTTTAGTATAATTTGTGTTTTGGGTAGGCATAATTGTATACAAAATACTTTATTAAAGCAATTGTCTACTCTTGTATAATTTTTTCTATTAAAATTATATTACTTATTATTCTTATTAGTTTACCTTATTATTATTATATATATATATATATGAATGGTAGTAATGATGATGTGTTAGCACCAGAATAAATAACATTACTTAGTTACCAAATATAGAATATTATGAATATGCATCAGAAATTTTATTTCCAACTTTCGCTATCATATATTCATACATATATGTATATTAATTTCTTTACTATGTGTAATAATGTATGGATTGTAATTATATATATATATGGACAAAATGTTAATAATTATAAAGATAATGAAATTGTTACAACAAAAATCTAATTTAAGTAATAAAATATATTTAGTCAATAGCAAAGCTAATAAAATCCAACCCAATCTTTAAGAAAATAATAATTCCTGAATTATTAATTCCCCTGACTTATACATCAATGTACTTTTATAATTGTCATCCAATATATAAACTCATTAATATATTTTATATTATTCTAATTTCATTATGACATTTTAATTTGAGCGAAAATAGTTGCTATTGCTATTGGGATATTAATATAATTTGCTTTTATAATTTAAATTCATCCATGTGAGATGAGAATCGTTTTTATTTTGTGCAATATAACATTACATCTATAAATCAAATATGAATTAGAGAATCTGAAAGGGAGAAGAGGATAAAGGAGTAGTTTAAGTTATAAGTGAGGGTTTAGGTATAAAGGAAAAGTAAGTTAATTTAATAAATACTGAATCTCAAAGATGGAAAATGTTTATTGCATATATTTGATGTTGTTTTATAGTAAGGAAGAATTGAATGTTGTTGAAATGCCTCTGAATAGAACAGAATTTGGAGCATAAAGAACACGTGCTATATATCATCTGCATTTTATTTTTATTTTTCAAATGGTGACCCATTCAAGCCCCGCGTGCGTGTGTGTTTTGTATATTAGTTTACTAAATTAAAAAATATTTGAGTTAAATTTATTACATTATTAATAAAGTGTTGATGCATGTAGTATAAGAAATATTGTTAATAAAAGCTGAAAAATAAAATTTAATTATTTCTATTGTATTGGAAAAGATAGTTAATACTGTTAAGAAAATAGTTTTGAATCCTATTTTCATAAAATATAAGTGTATAATTATTAGTTGCTTTTATATAAAAATATTAATTATCTTATTAGTCAGTGAAGAAACAGACACTTTAGATTTACGACAGATACGTTATCTATTCATATGTTAAAATGAAGTCAAAATCCATTCCCCTTGAACTTATAAATATATACCCTGTAAATGAAGCTAATGTATTAATATATTTTAGTAATATATCACATTTTAATTTCAACAAAAGGAGACATGGAACTATGAACAATATAAAAAAATATTATATAGTTACAGATTTTCTTTTAAAGAAATTGATTCCTTGAGCTTTGTCATTCCCCACTAACACCAAATATATTACTTTAAAAAAATTGAAAAGATAGTGAGAAAAAAATAGTGCTTACTCAGTATCTGACCCACTAAAGGATATATCATTATCTGCTTTATCTGACAATACCAAAAAAAATTGGATTGTTTCGTCAAATCTTATATGACAAATTAGTGAAAAGTGTTAATGTCCCAAGCTACGAAGTACAAACAAGATATTTTTCAACCGAAAGTAATAATCGATATATAATAAATATAACATATTAAACACAAGGGAAATCGTAATACCAAGAACTATTGTTAAAAATAAATTATGAAGAAAGATTAAACTTATTTAAATAACTGCTTTAACCTGTAAAAACAAAAATCAAGCTTACTATAAGATGTATAATAAAATACAAAACATATTTTTAATGACATAAAAGTTTCTACTGTTTCACTTCTCTCTTGCGTAATTTATCAAATGTGTAGTCACCGATTTGACGTATTAGTCATCGTTAGCGGCGACGAAACATTGATTACAGCTAAACTTTTAGAAAGTTAATATTTTGTAAAAATGAGTTTGAAAGGACAGGCATTTGGTTGGTGTTGTTACCCTAATAAGAGATATATAAAGATTGTGTTTTTATGAGCTTATTTTAAATTCTATTTTTTTTTTCACAGTTCTGATCGAATTTCTTTAATTCTTTGTAGATTAAAAAATAGTTACTAATTTCTGATCTAATTTCTTTAATTCTTTGTACATTAAAAAAAATAGTTACTAATGAAAAAGGACATGTTACATTATACCATGCACAAAGACAATGATAATATTTTTAAATTTATTATTTCACTTTTTTTAATTTCACATTAATTAAAAATATTTTTTTAATAATTTATAAATAAGTGTAACTCTTATTTTATAAATTAGTTTTGTAAAATTAAATTAAACTTAAAATTTATTTCTTAAAATTATATTAAAATATATTAAAATTGTTGAATTTATCAAATCACTGTTAATATATTATTAGATCATAATCTCATATTTAAATTGAAAAGTCTAAATATAAAAAAATAGGTTAGAAATCTAATATCAATTAAAATTAAGATCTTTTAATAATTTATAAATGTAAACAAATCTTTCTCATAAATTAATTTTATAAAATTAAATTAAAATTAAAATTTATTTTTTAAAATTTTATTAAAAATAATTAATGACAATACTTATCAATTCATTCATCTCAATCATAAGCACTCATAATTAATATACTATTATCTGTGATGCTTAATTAATCATGTCAATATAATAATTTAATTTATCTGTCACACCCATTTCTTTTCAAATAATTTATATGTCTTCAGATTTTCATTTACGCTCAAAGTTTAAAGCAAAATTCATCATTGATTAAGAGGTTGAACAAAGCTTCAATTATTAAATTATAATCAAATCAGTATAGATAAAACAACGTTTGAATAAATATAAAGCAAATTTTCATTTCTCCCCCACATTAGAGTCTTTTAATGCCGAATATGACGTTTTAAATGTCAAAGCACGATTTACACATATCTGTTACTAAATTACTAACATCACATCACAATGATATGTTTTTTCAGAGACTGATATTGTGGCAACCCAAGAAAAAGTCTTATTTGTCGATATTCTGGTGAAGTTAATTTGAGACCGATCGTAAAATTTTCATCATGTTCTTTTCATCATTTTTAGTTTATCAATATGTTGAATTTTAGGTATTGCAATGTTGATTGATTGTTATGTTTTAGTCTGTTCGATATTTAGTATATAAAAAGTGAGTTAAGTTAGCTTGTCTTTGTATAAGAATTGAATTGTTAGTCTAATTTATAAATAATTCATATGTGGGTTTGTGGTTAATTTGGATTAGTAAATTCTTAAAAAGGTTAATTTAAATATTAAAATAATACTTTTATTTTAATATTTAATATTCTTTTTCGAAGTCATTATTATTAATAAAATTTAAAGAAATAAATAAATATAAAATTTATATCTATATCGAATTAAATATGTGAAAGTATAATTATTTTATAAACAAGACATTTGTCCAAGTTAAAAAATTATAGTAATTAATTATTATTGTTATGTTTTGATTTTAAAAGTTATTGTTTTATGTTAACAATATTAAAATATAGTAGATTTTTTTATTAAAGACCAAGGGGTTAATCCATCTTGTCTCATCATCGACTTGTTCTGATTACAGATTATGTGAAACTGACCTAAACAGGTTAAAATATTTAATCTACCTCACAATTTTTTTGCTAGAGACATGCATGACCTTATTCACATTACTGTTCCTAAATACAAGTGAAGTTAGAAATATTACTCTCATAATATGTTTTTAATTAATTCTATTAAAATTATTTACACGTTTAAATGTTTCTTATATATATATATATATATATATATATATATATATATATATATATATATATATATATATTTTATAAATTTTTAATTTTGATGAGTCAATAGTTTTTGTTTAAAATATTTTTTTAAATTATTATGAAAAATTCTTATTTGAGTGTATTCTATTTATTGTTTAAAAAAAATATATATATATAAAACAGTATAGAAATTTTTATAGGTAAATTTAAAATAGAAAAAAGCAACAGCATTTTGTCTTGATAAAATGATAAAACTGAATTAATTTAGAAATCTTTTAGCAGCTGTAAATAATTATTAATATCTCACAACTGAATAGGGTAAACATTAATATTATTACATTAACCGCTCTACAGTTTCGTGAAATTACACCCTTTTTTTCTTGTTTTTTAACATTTACAACAATATCTCCAATAGGAAAAAAAAAAAAAAAAAAAA
>Ga0209700_104806_pt1 | contig 23766 bp, 14 predicted proteins | sample SiratroredBW_FD_187528 | JGI IMG/M metagenome (GOLD analysis project Ga0209700, IMG submission 187528) | Root nodule microbial communities of legume samples collected from California, USA - Siratro red BW (SPAdes) (version 2) | ecosystem: Host-associated > Plants > Roots > Nodule | place: USA...
GTATAATTCTCATTTAAAAAAAAAAAAAACTAAAAAAATAGAATAGAGTTTTATGCAATCATTCATGCATTCTCATTCAAAAATGAAAAATGAAAAATAAAGTTTTATGCATGCAAATATGCATTTACTTAAAATCAAAACTTAATAGAATGTTGGGCATGCATCTATGCATTATTTTGCAATTAAAGCTGAAAAATAAAATAGAGTTTTTGTGCATTCATCTATGCATTCTCATTTTCAAAAAATAAAAAAAATATAGTTTTATACCTGCATTCTCAAAAAATCAAAAATCAATAATGAAAAATGAAGTTTTATGCATGCTTTCTCATTTAATCAAGAATAAAAAATACGTATTTTCATATCATCATTCATTCAATAAACAAAAATTGAAACTATGCATTCCATACATACATTCTCATAAATCATCATAGGATTTCATGTATATGTTCATACGTTCTCAATGCACTCATGCATCTCTTCCTAAATGCCAATATCAAACAAAAAACAATCATCAAGAATATCAAAAATGAAAAATATTGCACACATTCGTGCATTCATACACTTACCTCACTTCTTGCAAGATTTATTTTGACACCTGCTTGATGGGGTCATGGTCCCAACCTCATTTTTTTTTTTAAAAAAGTCCATTTGAGACCCTCCCTGCAGTGTGAAGGTCTTGACTTCACTGAAAAATAGAAAGACAAGGGCAAATAAAATTTTTCTTGAAAAAATATGAAATAGAATAACACAAAAAAATCAATCACTTTTTTACAGAAAAAAAAACACGTCAACATATAATGATTACAAGAAACATATACACATTGAAAATTTTTGTAAATACACTCTCATTTGAAAATTTCTAAATTTTGTACATATATCAAAACTTTTATACATATGTCCCTTTTTGAAAAAAAACCTTTTGTACATACATGTTATTGAAAATATTTTATAAATAAATTCTCCTGTAAATATTTGTGAGAGAAAAAAAAACACCTTTAAATATACATTCTTTTCTGAAAATTTATACATACTTTTTCAAAAAAAATAATACATTTGAGCATAGATTATCATTGAAAAAATCAGAAAAAATAGAATGTAGAGCAGACATTCATGCATATCATTAAAAAATTAAAAATTACAATTTCGAGCATCCATTCATGCATTACCATTCAAGAAAAAAATTGAAAAATTTAAAAGAAAATAAAAGATAGATTTTCATGCATGTATTTTCAAAGGAACAAAATCAGCTTGTGAATATCTATGTATGCATTCACAAAATCTCTTATGCATTTTTCTAGAATTTCGTACATCGTATATGCATTCCCAAAAATTCCATTTATATATGCATTCTCAAAAAAAGATTATGCATGCATACATATTAAAAGAAAACAAAAAAAATCTAAAAAAAAATCATGCATTTTTAAAAAGAAAAAGTCCAAAATTTCATAAATGCATTTTCTCATAAAAAAAATTACTTCAAACATACATCATATATGCATTAAAAAAAAATCATGCATCCATAAAAGCATTTTTTCAGAAAAAAAATCTTTCAAACATGCATTATATATGCATTAAAAAAAATCATGTATTCATAAGTGCATTTTCTGAAAAAATTCATGCATTCATTCATTCAAACATATATCATATATGCATTTTCCAAAAACAAAAGGTCAAAAAAATAATTAAATTTTCAAAAGAATAAAAAAGAGAAAAGGAAAATGTGGTGAGTCATGTTCATGGATCATTAAATCCACAAGATTGTGAATAATAATAAAATGGGGATCATTCAAGCGAAATGTTTAATAAGGGTAACAATTGACTTTTCCAAGGAAGCATTTGTATATATGGTTACCTGTTGGCTTCCCCAAAATTTTTAAGATTCCCAAAATTCTCAAATGAAAGGATTGTCCAAATGACTATTATTATCTAAGAATATTTTTACACTGAGGTAGAATGTCAGTTTTCTGTTAGTTGGCCAATATCCTATCTTTATTCTTAAGGGGCATTCAAAAAATATTAGAAAAAATTCTTTTAGATTGAAAACCTAAAAGGGTGATCTAAGCAAAATATAGGACAATAGAAAAAAGAAAAAAGAGAAAAATGTACGTGTCATAAGTCATTAATTTTGTTCTATTGTTAAACTTTTTGAAAATCAAACAATCAGGATTCAAAATGATATATGACCATGTTTCTATATCTAAAACACTTTTGTAAAACCTTTGTACCCTCTTTGAGACAAAAAATAAAAATATTTCTTTCAACTATCTCCAATGATAATCATTAACAATTTGGAGCTTAGTCTAAGGTTTAGATAGAAGAAATTCAAAAACAATTTATATGCCAAAACTCCCAATCTCATCAAGAAATGCACATCATAAGTTCCTTAAAGCCTAAAGGAAATGCACATCAGGCAAGGAGTACATCGAAAACTTCTCAAGAAGAAAAAAAAATTGAAAAAAAGAAAAAAGATCGAAAAGAAAAAAGAAAGAAAAAAAGAACAGAGAAGTAAGAGAGGTATTCTCCGAAAGTTCGTCAAAGAGTGAGTACAACACAGGCTCTCTAGGAAAAGGAAAAAGAACATAATGATGAAAAACTCATGGAAGATGACTTGGTTGGTTACAACATTTGGTTGATGATCTTTGTTTCCAAAAAGATATTTTTTGAGCCTTTATATCCTTTTCATCACAACCCTTTTTATCCTTGGGCACGTTAAGCCCAATAAAATCCATATTGATTGAGGAATGATTGCAATGATTTTCATAAAATTTAGCTTTGTAACAAGAGGACATGACTGATAATAAGTGTTAAAAAGTGAAAGAAATGAAGAAAGAAAAGATGAATGAAAAAGAAAGAAATACATGAGAATGCCTTTTTCAGAAGAGAGTAACCTATACTCAGATCAACTGGGAATGAAGCATCGGAAGTAACATTGGGCCAATCTGATACCCTTGCCTTCCCTCACATATATCTCATCATACATACCAAATGGGGCAATCCTATTTCGAGTAACTTTGTTAGCCCTTATACAATACTAGGGCAATCCAGTTTCATCCATAACCTTGTTATCCCATTTTTGTCACCTTACCAAGACAAGTCATCTTTCACACAAATCTCATCATTTCCCATTGTACATGCAAACTAAGGCAATTGCAAAGCCTATTTCCCTTCATGAAGAGTCTTTTACATTACCTTTATTTTCTTTTGAACCAGGTTGTTCATACCCTCCAAGCCTAAAGCTCACATAACCAATCCAATACATTGAAACTAGGCCACCAAAATTGGGGCAATCCTATCGAAAGATTTGCATCCTCAGTATCTTTCAAATACCTCAAATTCCTAAACACTTACCCTTTTACCCATGGGTTCAAGCATGCATCTAAGCAAGGTCTCCAAAAGGAAAGTTGATGGCTACACTAGGTTGACATTAGCTTCAAATGACCCTAGATTTTCTTAAAAGGGAAATTGAATGATTACCAGAAATTTCTGATTCTACACAGTACATATTTTTGAAGAAAAAAAAAATAATGAAAATCTTTTGTACATATTGAAAAATCAAGAAAAAATCATTTGTGCATATTTGAAATATTCATCATATATACATTATCATTACAGAAAATCAAAAACAAAATTTCATGCTTGCATCATTCAAAAAGGAACAAAAAAAATCAAATTTCATGCATTTTAGTTCAAATTAAAATTCATATTCAACAAAAGTTCATGCATTCAAACATGTAATTTCATTCAAATTAAATTTCATACTCAATCAAAAAATTCATGCATTCATAAATGCATCATTCAAAAGAAGAACAAAAAATCAAATTTCATGCATTTTCAAAATCCACATTTAAGCAAAGTTTCATGCATACATATGCATTCTTCAAAAAAAAAAAATTCACATTCAAGCAAATTTCGGGCATTCAAGCATGCACTTTTCGTTGAAAAAGTTCACAAAGTTTCATACATTCATAAATGCATTCTTAAAAAGAAACAAAAAAAAAAAATCATGCATTGTCATGCATCCAACATACTTCTTTCAACAAGGAAAAATTAAGCTTCATGCAAATCAACAAAAAATATTTTTAGAGAAAAGACTCAATTTTGTATCCCTATTAGGGAAAGGACTCAATGTCGTATCTCTATTTGAAGAAAGCACTCAATGTCGTATCTCCACATATTGCAACACGGTTGTACATTCTCAGAAACACTGTCCAGAGATTTGATTTCAAGTGATGATGCATTATTTTAGACATAGTCAGGATCTCAGTCTCACTCTTCAGTTGTAACCTTCCAATTTCGACTCTTTATTTTGGGCATTCACATGGTGTTCATCTACATGCTTCTACAACACGGTTATACAATCTCAGTGACTCTGTACAGAGATTTGATTTAAAGTGATGATGCGTGATTTTGGACGCGGTCAGGATCTCAGTCTCACTCTTCAGTTGTAACCTTCCAACACTGTTAAGGTTTCGACTCTTTATTTTGAGCGTTCACATGGTGTTCATTTACATGTTTCTAAAACACAGTTATACAATCTCAGCGACACTATCCAGAGATTTGATTTCAAGTAATGATGCACAATTTTAGACAGTCAGCATCTCGGTCTCACTCTTCAGTTGTAACCCTCCAACACTGTTAAGGTTTTGACTCTTTAGTTTGAGCATTCACATGGTGTTCGTCTACATGCTTTTACAACACAATTGTACAATCTCAGTGACACTGTCCAGAGATTTCATTTCAAGTGATGATGCGCAATTTTATACACGGTCAGGATCTCGGTCTCACTCTTCAGTTGTAACCTTCCAACACTAACTCTTTATTTTGAGCGTTCACATGGTGTTCGTCTACATATTACTCCTACAACACCGTTGTACAATCTCAGCGACACTGTCTAGAGATTTGATTTCAAATGTTGATGTGAGATTTTAGACACAGTCAGGATCTCGGTCTCACTCTTCAATTGTAACCTTCGAACACTGTTAAGGTTTCGACTCTTTATTTTAGCATTCACATGGTGTTCGTCTACTCAATCTCTGCAGACATTGTCTGGGTATTGATTTCAAGTAAATGATATATGATTTTAGACACGGTCACGATCTCAATTTCACATTTTTAGGAACGACTCTTTTGTCTCAGTTCAAGGTCAGTTCAAAATTTAAGATTTATGACCCTCTCATCTCAGAACAAGGTCAAAATGAAGGACAATGACCCTCTCATCTCAGTACAAGGTCAGTTTGAAAATCAATCTTCATGACCCTCTCATCTCAATACAAGGTCAAAATGAAGAACAACGACCCTCTCGTCTCAGTACAAGGTCAAAATAAAGGACAACGGTCCTCTCATCTCAATACAAGATCAGTCCAAAAATTAATCCTCACGACCCTCTCGTCTCAGTACAAGGTCAAAAGGAAAAACAATGACCCTCTCGTCTCAGTACAAGGTTAGTTCAATTCAAAATTTACGACCCTCTCGTCTTAGTACAAGGTCAGTTTAAGGTACGTGACCCTCCGCTCTCAGTACAAGGTCTCGACCTCTATCTATACATTTATTTTATTTATCTTTATTTTCAAACCTGAACGAAATTAGTGTTTTTTTCCTTACTTATCTTTTACTTATATAGTATGAACTTCAAAAGTTCAGATCATCTAGTAAAATTTAAGTAAGGAGGGACAACTCAACACCCAATTTCGTCCAAGCAAATAAAATTATTTCAAAATATAAAATATATATAAATTTAAAATAAAAATTTAGTTTTTATCATACTTTGTCATTTAGATAAATAAATAAAAAGAGAGTTTTAGTTTTAATTTATGAATAAAGTTTTAAAATAAAATTTGTAAAAATGATAAAGAATTTACTCAAGCCCAATCCATTTAAAGTTTGTCTAAAAAAATAATAATAAAAATAAAATTGTCATTAAAGTGTTGTCATGTCACATTGTCTTTCTCTTTTTGTCTGCCTTTTCTGATGCCCATTAATGACATGAAAATTAATTGAAAATAAATTAAAAATTATAGAAAGGTTAGAAATTTGAATAGTTGATCTGACTATTATTCTGATTAATTGCAAATGATTCTGCTAAATGTTGATGATTTTCAATTAAATGTTGATTGTCTAATATTTTGTGCATTTTCTTTTTGAATTGTTATGCTCATTTTATTTGTTGATTCCTTTTATTCTTTTAGGTTGCTCTTAATAAAATAATAAAAAAAAATGTGTGTTGAGTTTTGTTTTAAAATAGCCGCATAAAATAATAAAAAAGAAAAGAATAAAAATTTGAAGAAAGTCCAACCCATTAAGAAATAAATTGTCTTTGAATAAAACTCAAATTAATAAAGGGTTCACTTTGAAAAAAATAAAGTAAATTAGTTTGCTTAGGTCCAGTCCAATAAAAGTGTGTTAAAAAAGGAAAATAAAATTGATATTTTGCATCGCTCCTTATTAAGAAGTGCTGCCACGTCACAATTTCTCTTTCTATTAAATAATCTCACTATCTTTTCAGGCACTCATTTTTAGTGCACAAAAATTAATTTTAAATTAAAAAAATAATTAATGGAAATTTGAATAGATTGGCTAAGAGAATCTGATATTAATTGGATATTATTATGCTTAATTGCAAATAATGGTTATAATGGGTGGTTATTCTACTTAATACAAATAACTCTGATTCATTCTGATTCATTCTTCAGCCTCAAACTAAAATTGGGGGGCAGATTCATTGAATTGAATTGATGGGGTAAAGTAATGGAGAGGTTTGAAGAAATTTTATAAAAGAAAATACCAAAATAAGACTACACACCGGTTTTTGAGAGAGCACTACAATTACACACGAAAAAATTACTGAAGATTCGGAGGCTTGAATTAGAAGAAGGAGGTGAATTTTGTGAAAACTGATCTTCAACTGATATGTCTTGATCGCTCAGCCTCATGTGATTGTTCTATTTGTTCTTATTCTTTTTGTCCTTGTTTTGTTTGTTTGACTTGTTGAAATTTCAATATCATGAATATTAGTATTTTTTTATTGTTTGTAAATAAATTTGCATTGTTAACACTAGAAGTTGCTTTATTGATTTGATGAAGCCAAACCAACTTCAACTAAAGTTGCTGAGTTTATTTGGAGCAACCAGCTATGTTGACCAAGTCAAGACCAAGTGCTGCCAAGTGAAGATGCATGGAGTTTGGTGTTTTGGTCTAGGCTTTAGGTGGTGTTGGTGTGTCTTGATTGAGGTTAAAATCTGTGATGATGAATGTGTTGATCATTGATAAGCTCCATTGTGAAAATTGATTTTAGCAAGTTTTTAAAAAATCATTAAAAAAACAGATTTCAGATTTCGATAAACCGTTTTAACTGTATTTTAAAATTTAGTCGACTGAATGTTAAATCAATCGACTAAAGTTTGACAGTTGTCACTACAGCTATTTATAAATAGTTGGTGCATTTTCAAAAGATAATAACACAGAGAATTTTCATACATACTACACTGATTTGAATTGAGAGAAAACGCTACCACCTTTTTGAGATCAAGATCATTTGAAGTTTTCAAAGAACTCATCAAGAACTGGTTTTCTGCATTCTACTGGAGCTTTGGAAACTGACTGCGCATTTCTACATCATTGATCTGACCTCAGCCTAAGCACTCTACACCTGTTTCTTCTTACATTTCTAATCTGTTGTATAGAGTTGCTTGTGTTAGTTGATTTTTGTGTAAATCTTTCATATGTATTGAAACTTACTGTGTTCTTGAATTACTGGGGTGTAATTTGTGGTGTAGTGTGAGGCATTTCTTGGTTATACATTGGGTTATGTATAACTGTGACTTGTTGTAGGTGTCAGCAAAGGTGTTCTTGAAACACACAGTGGGTTTCTGTGTGGTTTCTTGTTCTGCTGTGGGTTCAGCAGTGGTCTACTGCGGGTTGCAGTGAGACGTTTCTGGGTTATACAGTGAACTCTGTATAACTGTGACTTGCTGTGGGTTTCAACAAGGGAGTTCTTGAAACGCACAGTGGACTCTGTGTGGTTTCTTGGTCTACTGTAGATTCAGCAGCGGTTGTTGCGAGTGCAGTGTATTCTTGCTGTGGGCAAGTGTTGTAAACTTGATCAGTTGATCAGTTTTAGTGAAATCCTTACTGTGTGTGAGGGACTGGACGTAGCCCTTTTGGTGGGTGAACCAATATAAAAACCTTTGTGTTCTTGAATTTTCTTTCTCCTTCTTGATCACTGATTTAATTGACTGGTTCACTGTATAAACTATTTTCAGAATATATAACTGAACTATAATTGATTTAAGACTCAAACATCTTTTAATAATTGTTTCTTTAATAAAAAGAATTTTATTTTTGATTGGTTCATAATAATTTGAACTGTTAATTGAAACAAATTTGACCAGTTCATTCTGTGCAGTTAACTTCTATCTATATCAGTGTAGTAAACTAACTTGCTTCCGCAGTTACATTTGAATTCTGATAAATCTGTTTGGTTTGCTGCATTGTACTGTGACTTGATTATGTTCTGTTTACTGATTCATTCTACTGCTCTGCTCAGTAAAGTCAATAAAGATCCAGTTTATCAAACTGATTTGAATTTTCTTAAAAGGTTAAATAGTTTTGAAAAAGATTTTGAAATCCAATTCACCTCCCCTCTTGTATTTCCACCAAAACAATTTCTTACATGCATTATAAATTTGTTTTTGTTATACTAGATATGCTGCTCTAAGCACGTCCCGTTGTTTAATTCTTCCTAGAAACGACTGTTTCAGACCCTCAGAAAAAAAAAAAAAAAACTAAACTAAATCTCAGTGAACCATGGAAGCAAGAACGTCAGACTACCCAACAATAACCTTAACCTCATCAGACCCCATCAAAGCTCTCCAAAAGAAATCCTAAACCATTACCATTACTTTTTTCTTCTTCTTTTGTTTTCTTAACAAATCAATAAATAATGTTTCATTTCAAATAAATTTGTAAAAATATTAAAAAAATAGAACATTTCCACATTTTCAAGAAAAATATAAAATGTTTTCCAAAAATTAATAAAATATATAATTTTCAAAAAATATATAAAATATTCTCCAAAAGTTAATAAAATATTAAATTTTTGAAATAAAAATAAAATAAAATAGCTTTCAAATAAAAAAAATGAAACAGTTTTCAAAAATATAAAAAATGTAAAACTAACTCTCAAAAAAACAAAAAAAGAATAAAATAGTTATCAAAAATAAAATATCAAATATCATCAAACAAAAATTCTTCTTAAAAATTAGAACTACATGAACCCTAATTTTTCATTCTACATGGAAATACGTAGTACCAAGGTCTATCCTTGTCGAGTCAAAAAATAAAAAATATTATTCTTTACTTATTGGTTCTTATCTTTTTGTATATATATTTTCTTTGTTTTATTTGCATTATTTTTATTGTTTATTTTTATTCTGTTTATTTATATTTATTTCACATCTCTGTTTATTTTTCTGTTCCATTTTTATTTACTGTTTATGGCACCTTTATTATTTTCTTCTTATCTTTTATTTGCATTTTTATTCGTTTTTATCATTTTATTTAGCCATTCTTATTACATCTTTATTGTTTTTATATTTATTTATTTTTATTTTTAATTACATCTTTATTATTTCTTTATTTTTTTAATTGTATTTTTAATATTTTTTTCGTTTATTTTTATTTGCATTTTTATTTCTTTTTAATTGCATCTTTATTGTTATCATGTTTTTATGGGAAAAATAACATTTTATTAAACCACACCCATTTTCTTATTTTGACTAAAGATACCGTCTTAAGACAGGCGTTGTAGGGTGCTAATATCTTCCCCACACCTAACCGACTCCCGAATCCCAAACTTTGTTCGTAGACTCTTTTTCTTAATTGGTTTTTTCATGGTTTTTTTATAAACTATGGTGGCGATTCCAATCTCAAATTTATTTTTTTTTTAAATAAAATTTTTTGATCATCTCGTCGTGATTTCGGTTACGACAGAAACCTTCTGAAATTATTAAGAAATGGTCTTCAACAATTCACTTTAACATGTGCACAACTTGATCCACTCTAGAGATTTTGAAATTATATACCACTTCTGATTGTTCTCATTCAAGCTAAAACAAGCCCTTTTAAATTGAAGAAGTCGTATAAGTTATAGTCAACAGCGTCTAGGACCAATTTTCAAGGACCAGATAAATGAAATTGACATGTTCCAACTGTAATAGTTGACTATAATAATTGGTAGCCGTGTAGGCTAAGGAAGAAATTATTTAACCACCATAAATCTAATTCAACATCTTTTCACATGATCAATAAAAATTGACACTATTAAAGGCTTTAAAACATGCTTAAGAACAATCTGATCAGAAAAGGGAATGGTTATTGAAGCAAGTTGGGTCATCCATATTATGCACAATGTGAAAGCTCGCCCAACTTAGTTGTGATGATGTAGTAATATGTTACATGTTACAATTTAGTTTCATTAGTGAAATTTAAATTTTAAAAGTACATATTTATTTCCTTATTTTCTCGATGTAAAATCAGTTAAAATATATATAGAGAAATCATTTCAAATAAAAGAATACAAAAAGAAAAAAGAGAAATACATTAAATTGAAGAATTAGACGAATCATTTCAAATAAAAGATTTCAAAAAGAAAAAAGAGAAATACATCATATAATACATAAATTGAAGAATTAGAGTATCTATTCAGTGTCTATTGTCAATCTACTACCGAAAACATTCAGATTTTTGGGTTGTGTGAAACCAATACATAATTATTTATCATTGTAAAGTAATCCTTTGTGAGTTTTCATTGTTCTTTCTTTTAAAGATGTTTCTTTAAATCTTGAGTCATCTTGATATAACCTCTTTCTGAAACTAATTGTTCCTGCAATTTTTTATATTTTAATTTTAAAATAAAGATATCAAAATAATTTTTTATATTTAAAAACTTGTATAGTACATATTCCAATTTTGAATAGTACAAGAAGCAACTGCCAACAAGCTTAAAGTTGGGCCAAGATGTAAATTAAAACATAATGGGAATAATTCATCATAAATATTCCACAAGATCATTAGAATCTATGATCCTCACATATAGGATAATAAGAGAGACTTACCTTGATCCATGAGAGATCTTCTTTCTTTGACTTATCTCTTTATCTTTATTCTCCTTTCACCCAATCTATCTCTTTCAGTCACTTTAATCTCCACACACGTTATTGATAGTTAACTATGAAGAACGCTCATACTACAGAGACAGAACCCTATGTTCTTTATAAAACCAATGTCCGTCAGATCGGTTACTATCAGTTATTTATTAAATAAACCACTTCTCATAATTACCAAAATGTCTTCTTAGTTTTATTAAATCACATACAGGCCCATAATAATATTTCACATGAGTCACATTATAGAATAATTTATTTATTTATTCTAACATTCTCCCACTTGACTCATGTGATGCTATAATACTTCATGATTTAATAAATTACATAAGTAATAATGCGCATTAAAGGACATTCAATAAAATTGGTTCCATCATTCGTCATACTTAAAGATATAAGAATAATAAGAGTCATGGAGGTTACATGTCATTCAATCGACATACTTCCTTCCATGTACTACTGTATCGTCCTTCTCCTTAATATGACCTCATAATGAGAAGTGCATAATGGGTTCAAACATAATGTCATCTTTCATCATCAATAATAACATAATCTGTTTTCTACATCATAATCAAAATTTGCATGCACATTCATAAAGTAGAAAACATATATTTCAGAAACTTGAACAACAATGAGCTTAGAGTGTTAAATAGCATTAATAAACATTTAACATTCACTAGTACACATAATGCCCATATTCTTTACATGGCCAGTAAATACTTTGGGTGATAACCCTTTTGTTAAAGGGTTAACAATCATAAGCTCAGTGCTAACATGTTCTATCAACACTCTATGTTTCTGAACTTCTTCTTTAACGGCAAAGTATTTCAATTCCATATGTTTAGCACCTTTGGAATACTTGTCGCTTTTAGAAAAGAAGACTGCTACGGAATTATCACAATAAATTTTCAGCGACTTGGCAATATTGTCAACAACTCCATGTCTTGAAATAAAATTCCGTAGCCAATTACCTAAACTGTGGCCTCAAAGCATGCCACAAATTCAGCTTCCATTGTGGATGCAGCAATGACTGACTGCTTCGCACTTTTCCATGAAATCGCTCCGTCGGCTAAAAGATACACATAGCCAAATGTAGACTTTCTGGTATGTATACAATCGACAAAATCTGAATCTGTATATCCAATCACCTCAAGGTGATCAGACCTCTTATAAGTAAGCATGTGATTCTTTGTGCCCTGTAAGTATCTTAAGACTTTCTTTGCAGCTTTCCAATGATCCAATCCTGGATTACTCTAGTATCTACCAAGCATACCAACTACAAAACTAATATCTGGCCTCGTACATGTTTGAGCATACATCAAACTCCCAACAATAGATACATAAGGAATATTCTCCATTTGTTTCCGTTCCAACTCATTCCTTGGACATTGCATGAGACTAAATTTATCTCCTTTCTGTATTGGAACGGGAGATGTTGAACATTTATCCATTTTTAACCTCTCTAAAACTTTATTAATATTTGCTTTCTGAGACAAACCCAATAATCCTTGTGATCTATCACAGAATATTTCTATTCCTATCACATAGTATGCCTCGCCCATATCTTTCATTTCAAAGTTATTAGAGAGAAACTTCTTAATCTCACTTCACAGACCAAGATCATTAATTGCAAGCAAGATATCATCAACATACAAAATCAGAAATATAAAATTGCTCCCACTGACCTTTAGATATATACATCGATCAACAATGTTTTCCTTAAATCCAAAGGACCTAATAGTATCATTGAACTTAAGATACCATTGCCTGGAAGTCTATTTAAGTCTGTATATTGACTTCTTAAGTTTACACACCATGTGTTATTTTCCTTCTTCAATGAACCCTACTGGTTGGTCCATATAAACATCCTCTTCTAAATCCCCATTCAGAAAAGCGGTTTTAACATCCATTTGGTGCAACTCAAGATCATAATGAGCTACCAATGCCATGATGATTCTGAAAGAATCTTTCTTAGAAACAGGCGAAAATGTTTCCTTATAATCAATGCCATCCTTCTGAGTAAAACCTTTGGCAACCAATTGAGCCTTGTAACGTTCGATATTGCCATGAGAGTTACGTTTAGTCTTAAAGACCCATTTACAACCAACTCTCTTACATCCTTCTGGCAATTCTACAAGATCCCATACACAATTTTGTGTCATTGACTTAAGCTCATCTTTCATGGCATCTAACCATTTATCAGAATTATCACTATTCATGGCTTCTGAAAATGAAACTGGATCATTATCAATACTTAAGTCATTTTCTGACTCTTGTAAATAAACCACATAATCATTCGAAATAGCAGATCTCTTTTCTCTTTGAGATCTTCTTAATACTATTTCTTGTGGTTGTTCTACTACAGGTTCATTGTTAACTTCAGGATCATTAATTTGTTCTTCTTGATTATTGTGTGGTTCATCAACAAGAGGAACAACAATTCTTGAAGTAGAAGCATTAGTTAAAGGAACTTGTACTCTAACTTCCTTAATCTCCACATTTCGTGAAGCTTCACTCCCACTGGTTTCACCATTCTCAATGAACCGAGCATTTCCAGTTTCAACAATCCGTGTGCTATGGGTAGGACAATAAAATCTATACCCTTTTGACTTTTCTGGATAACCAATGAAATATCCACTGATTGTTCTTGCATCCAGTTTCTTTTCATGAGGATTATATACTCTAATTTCTGCCTGACAACCCCAAACATGCAGGTGTCTTAAACTGGGTTTCCTTCCTGTCCACAATTCAAAAGGTGTCTTTTGAACTGCCTTACTAGGAACCCTATTCAATAGATACATGGTAGTTTTTAAAGCATACATCCACAACGATACAGGTAAAGATGAATTGCTTAACATGCTCCTAACCATATCCATTAAGGTTCGATTACGCCTTTCTGATACACCATTTTGTTGTGGTGTACCCGGCATTGTGTATTGAGCACAAATACCACGTTGCTCTAGGAACTTAGCAAACGGACCAGGATGTTGACCACTTTCATCATATCTTCCATAATACTCACCACCTCTATCTGATCTGACAACTTTCACCTTTCTGTCTAATTGCCTTTCCACTTCATTTATATAAATTTCCAAGGCATTCACTGCTTGAGATTTCTCATGCAGTAAATAGACATGTCCATAACGTGAAAAATCATCAGTAAAAGTGATAAAGTACTTTTCTTTATTGAAAGAACTTACATCAAAAGGACCACATATATCGGTGTGTATAATTTCAAGAAGCTGGTTACTTCTTGTGGCTCCTTTCTTTGTGTGTTTTGTTTGTTTGCCTTTAATACAATCCACACATACATTCAGATCAGTAAAATCTAAATTCGGAAGAATTTCATTCTTTACTAATCTTTCCAACCTTTCTTTGGAAATATGTCCTAAACGTTTATGCCACAAGTAAGCAGAACACTCATTCACTAAACCATGTTTAGTGCCAACATTATGATGCATAGTCATAAGAGTTTCAGCATATAAATTATCAAGATTCAATTTATATAAACCATCAGAAAGTGTACCAGATCCAATCATACAAGTACTCTTATATAAACTAAAACAACCATTCCCAAACTTAAAAGAGTATCCAGCAACATCAAGTTTAGACAAAGAAATTAAATTTCTAGAGATACTAGGTACATAAAAATTATTCAACAAGTCTAAATAAAATCCAATGTCAAGGATTAAACGATAAGTCCCGACAGCTTCCACTGGAACCTTCTCTCTATTTCCCATTAACACAAACTTTTCATTTGGTTTTATGGTCCAGGTTGTAAGGAATCCCTACATCATATTAGAAACATGAGTCGTACATCCAGAATCAATCCACCAAGTATTATGGGGAACTTCAGTTAAATTTGATTCAAAACATATATGAGCATTATGCTCACCTTTCTTTTCGAACCAAGCTTTACGTTTCAAGCAATCTTTCTGGAAATGTCCTTACTTCTTACAAAAATGACATTTGTCATTTTTCTTCTGGATTTTTGTAGAGGACTCTGTAGTCTTTAATGGTCCTTTACCCTTTCCATGTTTCTTATAAGCTTTCTTTCTAGCTCCCTGATTATTCACATAATAAACAGAGTGGTTTCCATGATTCTTAAGTCTAGTCTCCTCTTGAACTAACATACTGTGCAATTCATGCACAGTCTATTTATCTTTCATGGTGTTATAGTTCATCTGAAAAGGACCATACTCAAACGGTAATGAGTTCAAAATGAATTGCACAAGAAAACTCTCGTCCACAACCATTCCGAGAGACTTAAGTCTTGCTGCAATATTTGTCATCTCAATGACATGTTCATGCATACTACGAGAACCATCAAATTTCATGGTAGTTAAAGTACTCATTAATGTCCCAGCAAGAGACTTATCAGCAGTTTGGGAGCGCCTTTCCACAAATTTCATAAACTAAGTTGCACTTTCAGTTTGGGAAGAGCTGACTTGATGTTATTTGCTATACTCATTCGTATAAACATCAAACTAAGTCTATTTGACCTTTCCCAGACTTTATAATGAGTTTTCTCTTCAGTGCTACTTGCATCAGTAATAGCAGCAGGCTTTTCAACATGAAAAACCGTATCAAGATCCAACACACCTAAGTGAAATTGGACTTGTTCACTCTAATTAGAGAAATTCAACCCATTGAATACTAGAACAAACATAGCTTGCAAATGTAAAGACAAAGGAACAGATACTGCAATAACACATACTTGACATTAATATTTTGAGTCATACATTAAACAAATTCCAATCAACAAATAGACATTATATGCATACTAGTGTTCTCCTTTGGGTGATACATTAATACACAAAACATAATGATGCTATAATATTAACATTATTTGGTAAGACATATGCACTAATTAGAAAAACTTATTATCTTTGGATATATAAATAAAACTAATAATATATACTCACTACTAACAATCATGTTCATTAATTATAAAAACAACTAATCAACCTTTAGGCGATCCATTCATGTCTTATAATAATGAACTTCAATTAACCCATACATCAAGTATTTATAATTTAGCATCCATTCTATGGGTAATTGAAATAAAACTATCATTAATTTGGAATTAAAATAAAACAAAAAGATTTGACCACTTTGGTGATTACAAATCTATCATACAATTAATTCCAATAAACTTATCATTAATTTGAAATTAACCAAAACATAAAGATTTGATGTTGATTACAAATCTATCATAAAATTAATTTCAACAAATCAATCAATTCATAATTAATTATCATTAATGCAGCGAAAAATAATTATTAAACAAACATCATTATACCCACTTTCAAGCTCCTAAATCATATAGGCATCATACAACAATGGCTATATATCATAATTAACGGAGGTGCAGCCAAACTGATTCTCATTCATTCACGTAAGTGGTTCCACCTTCACTTGACATTGAATTCAAAACTTGAAATTTCCAGTGGGGTCCACATTGCGTTCAATAAGTTTCATTAATTTTATTATATCAATACTTTAATACAATTTTAAGGAAAACCAGGCAATTGATTCACGTAAAGTAGTGCAGCAACACACTATGCAATCTTTTGCCACGCGCGGAAAACAAAATTGGCAATTGCTACGCAATCTTTGCGATGCGCGGAAAATAAAATTGGCAATTACTATGCATTAATGGCTCCGAATTCATGTAAGGTGCATACAATCAGTGGCTTCCATGATAAACATGTTAAAATTCAATCAATAAAGATTTAGTACCAATTCATACTTCTTACGGTGCCCAAATTTTCCTTAATTAAAAACAATTTAAGTTTCAAGAAATCTTGATCTATGAGAAAACAGAAATTGACAAACCCATAATTTCAATCAAAATAAAATTAGAATCGCACATACATAATATGTGTTCATAATTTTAATTCTATTATAAACTTTTCAAATTTAGGGTTTATCAAGATTGGGGAAAAATCATAATCGAGAATCATAAATTCAATCAACCATGTGTTCTGATACCACATGTAAATTAAAACATAATGGGAATAATTAATCATAAACATTCCACAAGATCATTAGAATCTATGATCCTCACATATAGGATAATAAGAGAGACTTATCTTAATCCATGAGAGATCTTCTTTCTTTGACTTATCTCTTTATCTTTATTCTCCTTTCACTCAATCTATTTCTTTCAGTCACTTTAATCTCCACACACGTTATTGATGGTTAATTGTGAAAAACGCTCATATTGTAGAGACAGAACCCTATGTTCTCTATAAAACCAATGTCCATTAGATCGGTTACCTATCAGTTATTTATTAAATAAACTACTTCTCATAATTACCAAAATATCCATTTAGTTTTATTAAATCACATACAAGCCCATAATAATATTTTATATGAGTCACATTATAGAATATCACATTATAGAATAATTTATTTATTTATTCTAACACAAGAGTCCGGAGAGAACGGTTTCTTCCTCCACCTTCGTACTCTCTTCCTGCACTATGAGAATTAAAAGTACTGTTTTACATTTTTTTCATTTTCTTCATATTGAAGAACAAGGTATTGAAGAATATTGATAAGGGTAGAATTGTCATTTTAAAAGGTGGATGGGTGCAGAATGTAAATTCCTAATAGAGTTGATTAATGTAGCACGTGATGCGTGCAGCACGTTAACTGTTTGTAGTGATTAATTGTAACCTAGTAATGAATGACAAAGGGGAATAATCAATTCAGAATTTTTTTTCGTCTTTCATGGTAGGTGCTGAACCCTTGCTCGAAAAGGGAATCCTAACATATCCAAACATACTATATATGAACTACGCTTAATGAGGTTTCTCTACAAAGATGAAAATAGGTTAGACAACATGTACCCACTGCCTCACCTTCTTCGTGTTTAAAATTAAAAAAAAAAATGGTCTTTTTAACTAAAATTCAAACTTTAAAATTTTAAAAATGTATGTTAAAACTGACTAGGAGATTTGCTCATACATTAATATATATATATATATATATATATATATATATATATATATATACAATATATTATATATATATATATTATATATATATATATATATATATATATATATATATATATATATATATATATACACAATACGGATTATATAAATATAATTAATATATATATATATATATAATTTTTCATAAAATAAATTTTTAACTATTTTAAACCTATAGAAAACTATCAAAATTATGAAATGACAAAAAAGAATACCTTGACAGTTTTAGTACAAATTATTATGATTGAAATCTATTGAAATAATTGTTGTCCAACGTCAAAAAGAAAATAATATGTCGATGTTATTTGAGCAAAACTCTCTGCATTAGTTAAAAAAAATCTTGAAAATTTTGTTTGAAAAATGATTTTAACAAGTATGATAAAAAAACATCATTAATTTTGAATTATTACATATTTTTTAGTATTAAAATAGACTTTGATAATTAATGATAATTGAAATATTTTATGTAAATAATTCAAATAAAATATTTGAAAAATAATAAAATATAAATTGAAAATCGTACTGTATAGGCGGAGGACCCCTTGACTAACAACACTTCTAAACATGTGACTACCACAAGAGCCTGACAAATGCATAGTGCCTGTCGAAAATGACCAATAAGAATAAAAAATTACTTCTTATCAAATCTATATGTATTGACCACCGCATACTAAGAAGTTGTAGAAAGGTAAAATAGGTCCCATCATAATCGTACCATTGAACTCTATAATAATATAGGAAATCTTTTCAACCTTTTTTCCTAAGAGTTTCGATACTCGATTGTTGATTTAAATATTGAAGAACCTTTTGTTAGTACCTTATCTTAAGGAGAGAACAAAAAATGAAGAATGCCAACTCGAAGATCAATGTTGGATAAGCAACCGACAAGATCTCTTCCAAGTCTCGATAAGAATAGTTGGAGCTCACCATGGAGTCGAGAAGGATTAAGGATTAAGTTTAATGGTATCAATTAGAAATAAAATTCAAGATCAAAGAAAAAAAAGATTCTAGTATGGCTGATAATGTTATGGCTTTACCCTTGGACCTGCAACGCGAAATGGTAGAGATAAAGCAAAAAAATATGGTGGAGATTATAATTCTCTTGCAAAAAATGAAAATATGAGGAGGCAGCTACATGGAGGCCCTCCCCCCTCCTTCCTTCCAACCCAAGAAAATGAGAACCGATCTAGAAATATAACGACATCACTACGGTCTTAAATACCTCTCATCATTATGACTGAGACCACAAAAGTTGAATCTCAACTTCACACTTCAACAAACACCTCCTTCTACTGGGGAGGTAGCCGCTGCCACCTTTTCATGGACAAAATAATGAATGTCGAACTGTGGGATCACTAAAAGAGTTTCAATATGGACCAGTATAACGAAACTATTGAATTGTATGAGTTTGTACATTGTAGACAATGCCATTTTTTTCGAGTATTCCCCCATCACTAAAGGGAGTTGTGTTAAGTTGGTTCATCCACCTCTCTACTCTTTTTGTGGGTTGCTTTGAAATGTTAGTTGGTAATTTCGCAACCTAGTTCACCACTAGTCAGCTACATCACATGACATCTCTGACTCCTGTGAATATATAACAAGAAAAAGGAGAATCTTTAACACTTTTCATGGAAAGGTTTGGTAAGCTTCCAATACAAATTTGAGACATCAACCTTGAGGTGCCACTTGATCACATGGTAACAACACTTAGGTCGAGACCATTACCCGACATCCTCCGTAAAATCTCTTGTCTGGCCTCGATGAGTTAAGAAGGAGGGCAGTAAAATTCATGCAATTAGAGCAATTTTGAGAGTTCCATAACCAAGTTTGAGTTGAAAGCAACTCTAATAAGACAATGGGAAACGAAATGGTAGGAGGACATCAGGCTTTTGCCAAACCGTGGGTAGCCCGGACGCTTAGGTTTTCCGGCTACACTTCTCTCAATGCTGGTAGAAGCATAATTTCGAAGGAGGCGCTCAACACCGATCTCCTATGTACCACGCGTAAAGTTTTGACGCCACACAATGCAGATACAAGCAAGCATTGTCGATTTTGTCAAAATTTCAGCCATAGCGCTAAGAAGTGCATATCATTCAAGGATAAAATTCATGAGTTGATCCACGTTGGGCACCTCTAGAGGTTTGTACAATAGGGGCGATGACTGATGCAAAACTGACCAAGGTAAAGGGAGAGCAACTTACCCCGAAGAGGCGAAAGCAACATTGGGACTATGATTGACAGTATCATACGAAGCACCTCCAAGACAAGAGATCGAGACCTTCTCGACAACCACAACTAAACAAAGAAAGGCAACTCAAAGAGGGGCCCAATAAAAAGGCATGACTAATACTATAGTTGGGAGATTCCCTAGAAGAGGATTAATGGAGTACGATTTGAGAAACCATATGTTGGGCCAGTCACAAGAAGGATGACCAAAAGAATAGAGGAGGAAAAAGGTTTTCAGAAGATTTTTCTGCTATGCAAAGTACTTTATTAAAAATGTTCCTTTTTCAATAATAAATTTTTTTTGTTCAAATATATATTTTTTAATTTCTTTTATAGATTTAATTTTTTTATTGCAATCACTCTAATATTTGAAAAAATAATTAAATGTAACTAACAAAAGAACAATAAAGTTAGATACAGAAAAAAATTAAGAAGGTGAATACAAAAAAAAAATGTGGATAAATAAGAAACCTGAATACCAAACTCAAATTGGATTCCCCAACAATGGTGTCAAATTTGATCACAGTAGTTTCACGAGCAAATTAAAAGAATTATAGTGTTGACCGCCTAGCGTAATGGTAGATTGTCTAACACCAAAGATATTATAGTATAGATAGGGAAAAGTTAACCACAAGTTGTCTCCCAACGAATCCAATAGTAAATTCAGTAAATCAATGTTCCTAACTTATTTGTAGCAAGGAAAGTTAGTAATAACAATAAAGGAAATATGGGGTTTTGAGGATTGTTGTGTAGAAAATTAAACATAGATGATTTAGAAATAATAAAGAGAATAGGTTGACTCTCAAGTTCTTTCACAACAAATTCTTTCTTGATTTTCTTAAAATTATTATCCTTCAATTTCCTTCACATAATTAAACTCAATCAAACAAGTGTCAATCAAAATCAACATAATCTTATCAGTGAAACAAAGTGTCTACTAATATATTCAATATCTTATATCGTCTCCAAGCATATACTCAGATACTCAGTGATATGTATAACCTTTACATCTTGACTAAGTGTACAAGAAATTGATTAAGACTAAACCAATTAACCAAGAACTCTAATTAAAGGAAAAACAATTGAATTCTCAGCAAGCTTTAAAAAACAAATACTTTTCCAAAAACATAGAATTAAAAAAAGACCAATAATATAGAACAAATGTTACAGAGAATGTAAAGAACAAAACTTTACTAAACAAACCTCAGAATTTAGCGTGAAATCACAAGAGATTCAATCCAAAGGAGTTTAACCTTTAATGAGGATGACTAAAATACAAAAAAAAAAAAAAAAAAAAAAAAAAACTAGAGTTTATGCTATGCAGCAGTGTGAATTCTTCATGCCTTCTCCAACCTCTATTATAATCTCCTTTTCTTCTAGAAATTAACTTAGATTTTATCTTTGCAATTATCAGATGTCTCCTTATGTACCAAAGATGAATTTTGTAAATATCTTTTTTCTCGTAAATCTATAGATTTTCCATCTCCCAAATTCTTTTAGAGATATTGTTTCCAAATTCTGTTTCAGATACTAGCTCATAAAATTGAATCTGTTGCAAAAGATATCACAAAATATTTGAATGAGATTTGTTCTAAATGAAGTAAAAATTGTAGAGGATCATACTTATAGAAAATCTGAAAAATATCTTGGCAAAAGATTTGATTAGATTTGGAGTCCATAGAATATCTACAAATAATTATAAATAAGAAAAGTAAGAAAATATGCTTAAAATCCAAGTTTAACCAATAATCTCAATTAAGGTCCAATTAATCCTGATTGGGTAAATCTTATTTAAAATAATGAATTTATTCTCAATTAAAATAAAGAAAGTCAAAGTTAAATACTTTATGTGTGAATAAAAATACATTCACCAGAATCTTATTCAACAAGCTTGAAGGTACAACCACCAAAACCTAAGAGAGATATCGCGATTCAGCGAGACCTAAGCCTGAGAAGGAAACACATGGTCTACTTGACAATCCTCAATCCACGAACAAATGACATATGGTTAGAGCCTATGAGAGATGTTGCCTATTTCCTCTTGAACAATGATGAATGTTGTACCAAAATTGGGATGTCATCGAATGATGGAGGAGCTGGCAAAATTCCTCAAGTCTAACCTATTTGTGTGGACCCCAATTGATATGTCTGGAATGAGCCTTGAGATCATCACTCATTAGCTATTGGAAATGTTACTTTGACATTGCTTTTTCTCTTACTTCTATTTGACACTCCGACGTGGCATGTAATGTCCCGCGTGGCAATGAAAAAGAAATTTCCATTATTTCTGGTTTATGTGGTTTACCTTTGTCTTTTTGCAAGGGTGTTTTTTGTCATTTTCCTTCTGAAAATGCAGGACAATTTGAGAGGGAAAAGCATATCTCATTTCTCATTGCACTCATTACAACGTGTGCTCTGAAGGAGAGAGAACAGAGGAAAATAGCAAGATTCGCGTTCGTTTTCCACCATCGAAGCTCAAGCGCTTGCATTGGTGGTATTGACCCTAAACGCTAAGTATTTTTGGTGTGAAACATGTTTGCTGTGTGTCGATGTTTGCCTCGTTTAGGGTTTAGGGTTTGTTCATATGATTTGGTTTTGCTTCCTGGTTATGCAAGTATGTGAAAAATGGTTTCTTGCTATGTTATGGGTTGCTGGTGTCGATGTTTGCATCGTTTATGGTTTAGGGTTTGTTCACATGGTTTGCTCTTGCTTGCTGGTTATCCAATTACGCAAAAAAAATGGTTTCTTGATGTGTTCTGGGTTGCTGGTGTCAAACTTTGCTTCGTTTATGGTATAGGGTTTGTTCACATGGTTTGCTCTTGCTGGTTGGTTATGCATGTACGCGAACAAAATGGTTTCTTGTTGTGTTCTGGATTGGTAGTTGTCAACACTGGATTTTGTCCAGAAGGTAATTTTTTGTTAAACTTATTTACATTCATTTTCTTTTAATTTAAAGTTAAAATAAATTAAGATTAAAATATGAATATAATAAAATTCAATTAATTATTTGATAATAAAGAAAATAAAAATTAATTAAAAAAAGAAAATAAAAATTAATTAAAAAAAGGTGGCAGGCAACGTTTTTTTGAAGCAGTGGAATGAGAGTGGTCATTTTTATGCTGGCATGGGCAACGGTTTTTAAGCATAAGAAAGATTTGAAAAAAGTGATGATTACGTTAAAACAAAATTGTAAGTGTGAGAGGTGTGAGCAGGGGAGAAGGGAATTATGTGTTTCTTTTGATTGTTGTGTTGTTTGTCTATTGCCTGAGTGTGTTCTGTGTTTGAGATTTGATGCCAATTGCAAAATTGTGATACTGCAGTGCTTGCTTGAATTATATATTAACTTGATAATTGAACAATAAGAGGATAGAAAA
>Ga0209700_104807_pt1 | contig 23752 bp, 9 predicted proteins | sample SiratroredBW_FD_187528 | JGI IMG/M metagenome (GOLD analysis project Ga0209700, IMG submission 187528) | Root nodule microbial communities of legume samples collected from California, USA - Siratro red BW (SPAdes) (version 2) | ecosystem: Host-associated > Plants > Roots > Nodule | place: USA...
TCATAATAACCATCAAACAGAGCAACCACATGTATGTGATAAGTATGTAACACAGAGTAAATAGAACGTACCAGTTGAAGATCCTCCAAACGCACGTTCCCTTCTTCTCTGAACTCTCACATTCAAACGATCTACTCACTAATATTCAGGACCCTTTCTAGTATTTTTCGTGTTTTTTTTTGCGTGTCTATCCACTTGCTCACTATGCATATTTATACTAATTCTAATCAGCCCATTCTTAATTCAAATTTTAAATCCCTTAATTCCTAATTATTCCCACTTAATTATAATTTGTGATCTGCCAATTAATTTTTCACTTTAATTTAGATTCAAATCTATTAATTCTTAATTAACCCCACTTATGACACCAACTGACTGTTAAATCCCAAGGATGAACAGAGACTGAAAAATGGGTAGAATTGTACCATTATTGCTGTTATGGCATCATAACCTCCCATACATATAATCAAATTTGAAAATAAAATGAATATAGGGAATAAATGGGGAATATTGGAGGTAATGTGGCTGACACATTTTATTATTATTATTATTTTTTTAATTTGTTTTCTTTTCTTTATTTTTTTTTTCATTTTTACATTTATTGAAAGCAACGTAAATAATACAACAATAAAAATAAATACTTAAACCTTTTTTTTAATTTTATTTTAATATTATTATTATTTTGAAATATATATTTATTATCATTATTTTTTCTACTTTTCGAAAAATAAACAAATTATCTAATTACTATTTTAGAACATTAACCAAATGAAGCTTGTAGAATAAAAAGGATGAGCATAACAATTCAAAAAGAAAATGCATCAATTATTAGACAATCAACATTTAATGGAAAATCATCATCATTTAATCACTATTAAGCAAAAAATCGTTTGCAATTAATCAGAATAATAATCAAATCAACTATTCAAATTTATAGCCTTTCTAAAAAAAATTTTAAAGTTATTTTCAATTAATTTTCGTATCATTAGTGGGCATCAGAAAAGACAAGCAAAAAGAGAGGATGTGACATGACAACACTTTAATGACAATTTTTTTTTTTCAACAAATTTAATAGACTGATTTTCTTTACTTTTTTTTCCTTTTTTACGAATTTTATTTTAACTTTATTCATAAAATAGAATAGAATCAAAACTCTCTTTTTTTATTTAAATAATAACACACATTTTTATTTTTATTTTATATTGTTTTATATTTTAGAATAATTTTATTTGTCCGGACGAAATTGGGTGTTGACACAACTAACCTGGGTCGGCACTAGCATAGAAAATTCTAGTTATTTAGTATTTTCTCATATTAGGGTTAGACATCTTAGGTTATTGGAGATCGAAAATCATCTAGGAATGCAATCTTAGGATTTCTTGTGGATTCATCTTCGTATTCCATTACTTTATTGTAAGGTTTGGTATCCTCGTGTCGATGAGGAGCTAAATTCTTTGTTGTCAGGGTTAGGTTAAATCTTTTTTAACTCCCATGTAATTGTTTCTACTTTTAATATTTATGTCTTTCATTTCATTATATCAGTATTTTAATTTTATACATAGTGCTTGTTGTGTTGGTTCATAACTTGATTATTGACTCTTAAGAGTATTAAAAAATATATCTCGTGTCTACATATGAATTAAATTACCGAACGAAAGTTTGTGTCTAGGAATAAAGAGTGATTCAATCGTTGTTAATCCTTTTTCAACATTCAAATTTTGATAAAAACATAAAATATTCTTTTAATTGTTTTTAATTTTCTACAAATATTCTTAAATATAAAATTATTATAATTGTAGTTATTGTTTTATATTTGCATAAATTATTTTAGAGAAACAATAATTTTATTACTTGCTACATTGCCACGATGCACTTGCCATCATTGCAAATTTTGTTAACATTTTTCCCTATTTTTAGTGTATGAGAAGGAATGATCATTTCATTTAGACGAAGAAATGTGAGGAAACATTTGTGAAGTTGAAGGAATATTTGTCAAATCCTCTACTTCTCAACAAACCAGTGCTGTATATGCTGCTCCAGTTATACATTAAGGTAACAAATCACACAGCAAGATCGATGTCAGTACAAGAAATCGATGACGAACAATGGCCGATTCATTTTGATAGCAAACTGCTCTAGGGTCCTGAGGTTCGGTATTAGAAATTTGAGAGAGTTGTGTTGTATGTGGGAATGACAACTTGGCGACTCAAGCACTACTTTTAGAGTCATAGTGTCGTCGTAAAAACTGATCTTCCAATCAAGCGAGTGCTTAGAAAGTTGGATATAGCAGGAAGGATGATGAAGTGGTTAGTAGAATTTTTCGAGTTTGATTTATTATATGAACCTCGAGGTCCAATAAAGGGTCTGGTTTTGACAAAAATTTTGGTAGAGCTTACTGTGTTCACCATCTCGGGTGGAGTAGAGGATTGCAAGTGGATTCTATCTGTTGACGAAATTTAATTTGAAAGGTAATGGAACAGGTGTGATCTTAGAGGGACTTAATGGTGTGCTTATTGGACAGTCCTTGAAATTTTCTTTTAAAGCAAGTAATAATCAAGCTAAGTATGAGGCATTGATTGTAGGGTTTTTATTGGTTAAAGAAATAGAGGTTAGGAGCTTGTTACCAAAAGTGACTCCTAGTTGATTACAGGACACATTTCTAGTGAGTTTCAAGCCAAAGATCCTTATTTGGCAAGATATTTGAAATATGTGCGAATTTTAACTTCCATATTTGAATCTTTTGAACTATTACATGTTCCCAGGGAATAGAATTACCGCATAGATTTACTCCCCAAGCTAGTTTGTTCTTCAAAGGGTGGAAGTTATTTGGTTATCAAGGAAACTCAAGGGCTCCTCGAGTATCAATTGGTGATGGCGAGGTGGAACAGGTGTTTGCTTTGTAGAGTTCAAGTGGTGATACCTGGATGACACCCTATGCACAATATTTAGTAGATGGGGATATACCCCAAGATCTAAGGAAGGCTAAGGAACTCTAAAGGAAGGCCTATCATTTCACTCTGATCGATGGATATCTTTTCTGATACGAGTACTCTAATCCCATGCTGAAATGTATTTTCCCGTTTCAAGTGGAACAAGTTCTGGCTAAATTATATGAAGGAGTCAATGGAAGCCATATCGGAGGAAGAGCCTTATCCCACAAGGTTGTCTGAGCTGGATATTATTGACTATTAAAGGAGATTGCTTAGCATACACCCAAAAATGTGACCAGTGTTAGAAGATTGGCATTGGGACCCCGACTCAAGAGCTACATACCATACTTAGCTCATGACCTTTTCGCACATGGGGAATCGACATCTTGGGTGCATTCCCTGCTGGCAGTTCGACAGCTAAAGTTCCTAATGGTAACAATTGAATATTTTAAGAAATGGATTAAGGCAGAGCCATTACCTATCATAGCTGCCTCAAGTGTCCTGAACTTCATATGGAATAACATTGTGTGTCAATTTAGAGTCCTAAGTGGTCAAACATGAGCAAAGATTTGGGCATCAAGTAGATTTTTATGTCTATAAAACAACCTCAGACCAACGGCCAGGCAAAGGCCACAAATTGGGTTATATTATGATGAATAAAGAGAATGCTACACATGGCCAAAGGAGGATGGCCATAAGAGGTTCCTAGAGTTTTGTGGTCATATAACACGACACCACAATCAACAACAAGGGAGATGCTTTTCAGCTTGGTGTATGGAACTGATGCACTAATACTAGTAGAGATTGATGAACCAACCCTGCAAGCCAACTTCGATTTGATTGATGAGGTAAGAGAGTGTTCTCGATTAAATGGTGAGGCATTGAAGCGGCGTGTGGAAATGAGGTACAAGAGTAAGGTTATTCCTCGACAGTTCAAGGTATCAAATCTAGTGATGTGGAGTAGTTAACTTAATCAAATGGACAACAAGCTCGTTTCCAAGTAGAGTGTAGTCTGTATAAGATATGGGAGATATGGGAGGTGCCTGGGGAATGAAGCTTACAGGCTTGAAAAACTGGACAAAGGACTGGTTCCTCGAACATGGATTGCAATTAGTTTAAAGTTTCATTTCAACTAATAATGTAAACATCACACATATGATATTCTTTTCTATGATATTCTTTTCTCTTGAGTTTTTTTTGAAACTTTTCTCAAAGGTTTTTAATGAGGTTGTCCATCTCAATATATATTTGTGTTTTTAATATTTTTGTTGTATGATTTTGAATTTTGAACACTCCCGACTATGTACTGGATGACAACTCCAATTATGTTCTGTGACACTCCCGACTGTGTACTGGATGACAACTCCAATTATGTTTTGGACGATACTCCAATTATGTACTAGATGATGCTCTAGCTATGTTATGGACCACACTCCCGGTTATACACAGGATGATTCTCTAGCTATGTTCTGGACCATACTCTCGATTATGTATTGTGTTTCGGGTTTAGTGAGTAGGTTGGAATAAGGGAGTAGGTTGTTAAAGTAAAAGGGGAGTAATTATGGAACCGACTAAGGGTACTCAGCTTGTTTTCAGAGGTTCAGTTGAATTTTCAAGTCAAACATCTTCTTCTTATCAGCTCGAGGGGAGAGGGTAGAGGCAAAGATACTCCAAAGATCAAGTTAGTTCTAAATATAGGTAAGAGATTATGGGAATAGTAGTCATACAGTGGGAGGTGTCCCCCTATTTATAGAAATGATTTAGGTCAGTCTACTATTTATCAAACCTATTAGCAGACTCATGATAATAAACCTCATTACTAACATAAACTTGTATATAGTCTCGATAAACATGCTTATTGGGTTTTTTTCATGGATAAGATAATGAACTTGGTTAGTTCATCGTTGTCCTATCAAAAATGACTTTAAACCGACTTCTTGTAGACGGATTGTTCTTGACTCGAAGTAGATACTAAATTAACAAATTGGATAACCATAACCAAGCTTTAATCGTTTATATATATTTTGAACCCCACCTCACTTAGTAGGGATATGGATGAGTTCATTTGGCAGCCTTTTGCTTACACGGAAAACCAATTAATAACTGGCCGAGTTTCGCGAATAAGTTTTGTTGTTATAGCGAGGCTGGTGCCCACAAAATTTTTGCTCGCAATTCTCTCAAATTCCCCTAATTTAATGATAAGAAGATTTTTATGTGCTTTGCGGTCTTTCATAGTGAACGTCATTATAGACGCAAACTCTTTACTCCACTGATCATAGGACAATTGCTTTAGGTTATAAGTTATGGACGAGATTTTGGCTAAGTTATATAGACCACACAAACACGTCTCTTAATATATATATATATATATATATATATATATAATTTAAGGTTCGGCGAAAAAATAAACGAATGTTTAATAATTTCTAAAGGCAAACAAATGTAGGATTATTCCCTTTGTATAAATCTTTTCGTCTACTTGTTATAGATTAAACATAAATCTGCTTTCATTGAATTCTAATTGGGTGATTATATCCAGTATTAAATACAAGTTCTCAAGATTAACGAATATTAATAGATGATGTAATCTTCTATTAGACGAATCATTTGAATGATATTACAATTTAAATTGAAGAGAATAATAATCTAGGTAGTTGATTCATATTTTCAGAGACTCATAAAAGAATTAAAACGATTGAATTTGGTCAACCACTAGACTAACTAGACAATTTCGTGAGGATTTAATCGTATAAGACAATAAAATATGTTATTTCTATATTAAATTACTTAAAGCATGTCATCCGTAGATTTAATTCCAGCGAACGTCTTATTTATAAATTCTTACAGCCATGTAATTAGTCATTTGTTTCATTCATATAAAAAGAGTAAGTAATATCAATTACTATAAGAATTTAGAATATTTTATACAAAACTTCAATTCAACAACCAAACGGTATATTCTAAGGTTTATAACTTTCGTCTCATTGAAAGAGTGAATAATATAATGTTACATACCCGGTAACCAAGTGCATGGTTACTACACATAACTCAGATTCTCGATTAAGGTTTCACACCTGTAAATGGTTACCATAAGCAACTCAGGAGCGATGGAAGAACTTGTCAAAGGGTCAGAGAAACGAATGATGAACCACGGTTAGATGTTAGAGGCGATATTGAAGAGGCTCGACGATATAGCGATCCATTCACCATAACAGGATCAGACTATGGAGCCGCATCAGGAGGAGGAGGACACTACCTCTCAAATCGTGAATCTTGGTGGAGGAGGACAGAATGGCAGAAACCCGCGCTACAAGGGTGACGGGGGACACAAATTAGAGGTCCCAACATTTGATGGAGCAAATACGAACGGGTGATTAGTGAGAATGAACCGTTTCTTTCGGGTGTCGGACATTCCGGTAGGGGAGAAGCTCGATTATGGAGTGCTAGGATTAATGGGGGAGGCTCTTACGTGGTACGAGTGGTGGGAGGCTCAGTTGACATTTCACACTTGGCTCCGTTTCAAGTAGGACTTGCTAAAACGTTTTGAACCAGGAGCGGCATCAAATCCCTTGGCGCCATTGTTGCAGGTGAAGCAGTCGCAAGTGAAGCAGATAGGCTTTGTCATGGAGTATAGACTTGATTTTGAGCTCGTTGTCAGATAACACAGAAATTTTGGTGGAGAGACCTTACTATATATGTTCCATGAAGGGTTGAAACCAACGATTAAGTCAGAACTAGTGGTGGCGGAGTTCGAATCCCTTCAAGCGTTGATGAATCGTGAAATGATTGTTGAGGCGAGAAACTTAGCTTAGCAAGAGGAAGGTGGAAGCCAATGGGGAAGATGACGTGAAGCAAGCCCTAAGTCTAGGGAGGATTTCAATAGAGGTACAAATTGGTTCAGGCCCAATAATTTTAATTCCTACTTTGAACGTTCCCCACCACCAAAACCCAAGGAGAACCAAGTCACTCATCCCACCCAATTCCCAGCTTCTAGCTTATCTGGCCCAAAGCATAATTCTCGTTAGATCTCAAATGAAGAGTGGCTTGAACACCAATGCAAGGGTCTATGCTACAAGTGTGGGGAGAAGTGGAACCCATCCCACTTGTGTTGACACTGCCATCAACACTTGTGCTAGTAGATGCTGACGAAGAGGAGGAGCTTGAACCAACACCTGAAGAAATCACAGAGGAACACTCTACTCTTAATCTACAAACTCTGTCTCTCCATCTTTCATCTTTCAGTTACTGGAAGTTCACATATCATTACACATTTAAGGCAAAAGGCACAATCCAGGGCCTGGAGGTGATTGTGTTGGTAGATTCAGGGACGGAGGCTAATTTCCTTTCCACTCACATTGTCTCCTTCCTAGGTTTACCACTAAGCGCGATGCTACCATTTCAAGTTAAGGTTGGGAATGACACTATTGAACCAAGAGTTGGGGGCTGCGAAAATATCAAACTGATAGTACAAGGTGTTTCATTGTTGCAAACTTCCTTGTCATGGAGCTAGGGAGGTCGGAGGTGGTACTCGGTGCTAGGTGGGTGGCAAGCTTAGGAAAATTTGAAGGCTACTATCAGCAGTTGACACTGAGCTGGATATGGGTCCTAAGTAACATTGCAGAGGGACCTTAGCCTCAGTAGAAGCCGTGCATCAGGAAAAGATGGCTTTAAACACATTGAAAAATAATGAGGAGGGTTTCTTGGTGACTCATCTATTTTGTTCTGATACCATTACAATGGGTATCACAACAAAAGACATCATTGCTCTCTTAATCAAGGAAGTGGTCCGTCTTTATGGTTTTCCATCTTCTATAGTCTTAGACAGGGATAAGATTTTTATGAGCTCATTCTGGTCGGAACTATTGAAGCAACATGGTATTACATTGAAGATATCCTCTGCCTACCACCCTCAATCTGACGGTCAGACGAAAGTTGTTAACAAATGCTTAGAAAACTATTTGAGATGTTTGACAGACTCCAAACCAAAGCGGTGGCTAACTTTGCTATCTTGAGCCGAGTTTTGGTATAATACGAATTACCACGATTCAATTCGCATGACTCTATTTAAGGCCTTATACGGTAGAGAACCACCTCCTCTGTTAAGGGGTGGATTGGAATTTGTTGTGGAGGATGTACGGTTGATGATGGCATAACGCAACCAGGTCCTAGATGAGTTGCAATTTCAATTAAACAAAGCTCAAAACATAATGAGACAATCTGCAGATAAGAAAAGAAGAGATGTAATATTTGAGGTAGGAGAATTTGTGTACTTAAAACTTCACCCCTATCAGATGTAGTCCTTAGCAGGCAGGACTAATCAAAAGCTAGCTGCTCGATTCTGTGGCCCATTTGAAGTTTTAGAAAGGATTGGGGTTGTTGCATACAAGTTATAGTTACCAGAAACGACTAAGATTCACCCTGTCTTCCATTTCTCCTTGCTTAAAAGAAATGCTGACCCTTTTACATCATCTCAACCCCTGCCACCAGACCTATCTATCGAAGCAGAACTGTTGGTACAATCAGAACAAATACTAGACATTAGGAAAAATGACAAGGGAGGACTTAAAGTTTTAGTTAAATGGCAACATTTACCAGATTTTGAGAATTCTTGGGAGTTAACTACGAAGATCGAGATTATGTTTTCCCACTTTTCCCTTGAGGACAAGGTGAATCTCCAAGGGGAGGGGGTATTGTTACATACCCTGTTAGTAACCAAGTGCAAGGGCAGAATGGAAATATCACACCCTTCAAATTTAAGTATTAGATGAGGAATATGAAAAAAAATAATAAAAGTCATTAATTCAGGGAGTTAGTTAGAGGTGAAGTTGGGTTATAAATACAGGGTTGGAAAGAGAGGAAGGAGAAGAGAATTGGGACAGTAGAGTGAATATGGAGAGTCTAACCTCTCGAAAGTCAGGAGAGAGAATTCTGTTATTGCTTTATTGTTTAATATTGTTCAACTTTGTTCAAATATGTTCATCTTTGTTCTGCTGTTATTTCCAATTACATATCCAAATACACTCTAGAATATTATTCAGTTACTCCCTTATCTACTGTTTTATTGTTAATATTATTAGATACCTTTACATATAATAACTCATAATTCAATTTACATAAGAATTTTTAAAATAAATTAAGATTTTTTAAAATAAGTAATCCAATTTATCAATCTTTGTGTAGGATACTATTCTAAGTAAGGAAAATTCATAAACTTAAACAAGTATCTAAAGATGTTTAATATTTTAAACAAATCAGACGAGAAAATTAATGAAAATAATGTATGATTATAACAAATCGAATTAATGTTATAAAATTGAGTTATTGTGATAATACTTACAATTGAAATTAAGTTATATATATATATAAAGTGAGATAAAATTGTAATTACAATCATTAGTCAATCTATTATACATTCACTTAGTAGACTTTTTAGAACATATAATCGTCTATTGTAGATGAATAAATATGTTAACTATCGGTAGTATAAAAAAAGTTACAACTACAAATCCATCTAATACTAAGGATGTCTCAAAACTGTAAGTGAATTGTATGATAGAATGCGTCGTCCTTCTAAAGGTAACTGATTTTTTTGTTATGTTGGTATTCCAATTGTTTCATAAAAGTAGGTCAAAATGTCCGTAGTTAATAAGCTACGATAATTATAGAGAAATATAATATATATATATATATATATATATATATATATATATATATATATAGAAAGATATATGTACAGGATGAAAAATAAGTAAGGGATAACATAAACTATAATTAAGGGATAACATAAGTCATAATTAAGGGTGGGTGTATTATGATGCATGCACATAATCTACGACTGATTATTTCTAATGAATGGAGAGAGAGTCTATAATAATTAAGATTGTCCATCGAGTTTTTTTTTTTATATTATATATATATATATATATATATATATGTGTGTGTGTGTGTGTGTGTGTGTATCAAAGAAAAAAAAAGGTAGGAAATTGAGATATACATACATTAAGATAAAATTGCATTAAAACAATCAAAGAATAGATGAAACGCATATTTATTAGGTGATCCAAATATAATGACGGCAAGAGAAATTGATTTATCAGATGAATCATTTGAGTCTTTAATCATCAGAAAATAATAGTCCAAATGAAAGTGTTATAATTAATACAACAAAATAATTGAGAATATGATGATTGATATTGATAAGTATAATAATACAAATAATATATGCAATGACTAGTAAGGATAAATGAGTAATCACAACACGATCCTCCAATCATAATCAAAATAATATATTTTACTTATTTAGTTCTCAATGAATTAAATCTTCCATTAACAGCATTCCAAAATGGTACATCATAATCATGTGATCGTTTCACATAGTGGAATCATAACAAGAATCAATATGAATATATACAATGACAATCTGTAGTAAAATTTATAGATTAACTTATTATAGTGAAGTATATATGAACTGGAATGGTACAAGTTTGTGAATAAACCTAGTATAAGTCAATAACATCAATAAGTTGCTTATCATAAAGCCAATAAGATCAATTTCAAAAGAGACAAGGCTTAAGGGTACTTCACAAAAATATACAAAATAGATAATATATATATATATATCCTCCGTACCTTTGATTTAGGTTTATTCTTCTTTCCACTGTATCTCTTTTCTTACTATTTGTTTTATTAATTCTCTACTATTAATTGTCTATCTGAAGTTCGCTATTTATAGATTGTAATCATTACTTAAAGTTTCATTTTGATTGCTTATTTGCAATTTAGTTTAATTCTAAAATTTAGTTTTTTTTTTGTTGATTTGTGGGAAAATATAAATACTATAGTAATATCCTGATGTGACAATGATAATGATTATAAGTAAGGTTTATCTTATCTACAACATTAAATACTTTCTAGATGTTTACCTTTCAGAACTTATCCTTTTTTTTATAGGATAAGTTCTTTGATTTTGCATATTTCAAGCGAAGAATTCTTTCAAATCATCAAAGTTCTTCGATAAATGTTTAAATTCTTATTACAGATTGATATAAACTGTGAAATTTTCAAAAATATTGGGATTAATAAAATATTTGTTAGCTTAAGTGTAATTAAATTTAAAATTACTTTTGATTTTCACATATCTCGATCCACACAAATTTGATAATTAATTAAAGGTTGAACGAAGTTATTTTAGACAAATCAATATAGTATAGACATAGACATGTTTAGATGTTATAATGAACACACTAGATTGTTTATAGTTCTTCCTGGATAGATAAATACATTATAATCAATATAGCAAACGAAATTGTTAATAAAATTTTGCTCCAAAAGATTATGCTAGATGATATTAAATGAAGTTATTTGGATTGATATGATAGTTGATTTTACTAGAATTAACATGGTAGATGATTTCAACAGACTAGACAAATCTTATCAAACCAGACGATTTCAACATGTAGCAGACTAGACGATCTTAACTTATAACAAACTAGACGATATCATGAATGGTCTCTTATTAGGTAGTCTGATCCCTATACTTGTGATAGACAATAGCTTTCAAATCTGTGCTGAAAGTAGATCGTCTACTAATTCTAATATAGATGCAGCCAGGTCTTTTTCTTAAAGATATATATTTATATTACAAATTCTTGGATTCATATAACATTGTTTTATGGAAATATCACAAATTTTCATGATGTTACACATACTAACCACTAGGAAACCATAATATAGAAATTTTCATCAAAGGTGTATAATCATGAGTAGTATGGAAGACACACAAATATAAAAGTTCCAAAGTTTTGAACACCTAGGAAGACAAATAGATCCGACTTTTAAGAAATTAGCAATAGCTGAGGTTTCCCAAAATAAAAGTTATTCATACACCAATTGGCCATCAATCACCGTCTTGAAAAGGTCCATAGGTTTGGGTAGAGAACAAGGATTTGCTTAGCAGCTACCTCAAAGCCCAATCCAAAGGACCTAACCATTTTGTTCTTAAAATCTTTCTCAATGTCTTTAGTCTCTTTTTCTTTGCAAGTCCAATTTGTACTAACTTTCTCAAATTTCTCCTTTTCACTTTTTAACTCGTCCTTCAGTCGAGACACCTCCTCTTGATACTCATTTAGTGTTTAGGGTTTGGGAAAAATTAAACTTACCTAAAGTAGGGAGACATGAAGAAATGCAGAAGAAATGAGGGAGGGCTCCTAAAGACGCGTAAAATTCTGAGTAATGAGGTGGAATAGAGGTTTTTTTTATGAAAATTTTTGAATAGATGCTTTGAGGAAAGGTTAGAGAGACAGTTGAGACAGAGCTAATGTGGTTTCGCCATGTGGAGTGCTGATGTACGGATGTGACATTTAAGTAACCCTCATTTTGAAACTACCTATGGAAGCTTTTGTGTTTTGGTGTCAAGAAAGCCTCTCACCTACTCGACTTAAGGTTGGGAGCTATGAATAGTCCCAAAGTTAGGTAGTCAAACACAAAGAATAATGGTGAGTATAAACAATGTTTTTGAGAAATATACTCCAATCACCGAGATGTTTAGTTACCTTAAGACTTTGATCTTTGAAAACAATATGGATCGCCTATTAACATTAGGGGGCTAAGGCCGCGTGTATATTATTTTGGCCCGTACATGGGCTATATGAGCACCTTGATCGTCTCTGAGGCGATGATACTAGTCATCCAATGAGCAACAATTACATGTTCTCAGGTATTTAGCCAAACACAAATAAAATAACATGAACAAGTATGATCTTATGAGAAATATTTTAAAAATTCATCATATAGGTAAGTCCAGTTGTCAACTACCTTTTAGACGACATAGTTATATATTAATCTTAAAATTTCATACCCTAAAATATTAGGTATAAAACATAATTTTCAAAATAATATATATATATATATATATATATATATATATATATATATATATATATATATATATTCTAATGTAATAAGAGTGATTGTTAGGATAACATTATAACAAACATAATAAAAAGTATGACAATAATGTATTGTGATATCCTTGTAAGATTAGTAATTAAATTTGAGATTGTAACAATCAATCTGCATATGTGAATTGAATTTTTTTTAATTCCTTTATCTAATTTGATTTTTTTTACATCCAATATCTAATTGACAACCAACTCAAATTTAAATTCTTAAAAAAATATAAATAAATAAATAAATAATGCAAGGTTAAATAAATAAATTTTAAATTTATTTTAACTGAAGAAAAAAACTATAAAATAAGTAGTACATAGCATTATAACTATTAATACGAATTTTAAATTATATTCAGTTTTAATTGTTTAATACCTTTTACTTTTGCTTAAAATAGTAGCTTTCATTTTCAGCCACGTTGCTTTCCTATCCGTTCCGAGTACACTACCTACGTGGTGTCAACACTCGGAACCAAACACCTTTTCTTCAAATTTGTAGGCGTGGTTCCAAACAAATAAAAAACAACATTTAGGGGTGAGTTAAAAATTTAAAAAATATTTAATATTATTAATAAATGTGCATCATATTTTAACAAAAAATTAATTTTAATTATTAATCTTTACATATTAGATTTTTTGTTAACATTTCATATAATAGCATCTTAAGAAAACTCTTTTTCTTATTCATTGAGTTTACTTTCTATTTAGTGTCAGACCGATTTTATATTATAATTAATAAAAATCATAAAGTTATTGAGACAGTCTTTAAGATATGATAACTTTTTTATGATTGAATTTTACACAAAGACCTTTATATTTTGTTATTGAACTTATCATTTCGAAGTTATCGTAGAAAAATAAACCGTTCATTGAATAACTTAATTATTTCTCATGTTTCTAACGTAACACTTTTAACATAATCACATAAAATAAAAAAAACAAATAATTTAATTTATTTTGTTAAATTTTCAAAAAAATATCAAAATATTAAATTCCCTTTCATTATTAATGATTTTTAAAATTATCTTCTAATTATTTATTAATAAAAACATATATTCATAATATTTAATAGGGATAAACAAGCCAAACAACATTTAATGAAACTATAAAATATAAAAAAAGACCACTAATATTATACGTATATTAAGGATCAGAAGTATTAAAAATATTTAATTAAATTTTATTTAACAATTTAAAATATTACAGTAAATATTTAAAATTTAATATTAACATAAGTAATAATGGATTATATTTTTTAAATGATTAATTAAGGGTTGAAATATTTTTTATGTGCTTAAGACCGGCAATACTAGTTATTGTTTCATGAAGTAAATAATGTATGCCATTACCAAGGTTAAAAATATAGTACAAGTATTTTTTGTTAAAATCATAAAAATGATTTCATAATTACTTCTTTCTAAAGTTTTAAAATTAAATTATCTATAAGTACTTTAATTAAAAATATTAAAAATACTTTTAATGTATTTCATTTGTCTTTTTTATTTATCTGATATAAGAGATATTAAAAAATAAAGATTGAATACGTCGTCTAAAGAAAGTTAGAAGTTATACAGTTTATATATAAAAAATATCTGCTGCTTCAGTCATTGACGAGTTCTTAAAATAGTTATTATGAAATTTATAAATTTGCGATGCATGTGATTGAATAATAAAATAGTAAAACTTACATTGTTACGGGATGTATCGTCTATTGTATAATAATAAATAGAGCTTTTATATGTATTTTTAATAATTTTATTTATAACTGTTTGACTATTGTCTTGAAGAGACTTAGAAAACGTAAAATCTAAAACGTGATTGTGTCTGATTCTGATACGTGTGTCTGGTTCTGATATGCCTCGTACGTAGCGTCTATATATAATAAAAAAATATGTAACTTTGCGTTAACAATCCATTAGTGTTAAATAAGGAGACCTACTTTTTAATTAAATATATAAACAAAGAAAATTAGAAAGAAGAAAGGAGAGGAGATAAAAGTCTGCATCTTAAACAAGATTAGGGATTAAAAATCTGAATTTGATAATTAAGATTAAATCCAAATTAATCCATATCATGATACAAATGATTGAATTTTGGTTACACTTGAATAGTTTAGTTTCCTACCATCTAAGTATACTCCATTGACTAGAATCGAATATAGTTTCATCTAATATAAGTATATTAGACAATTTTTACATGGAGTTTTATTGTAACAACTAATATTAAATCTTAAAATATTAATGAATTATCGAGATATATTCAAGTCATAAAAAAAATATAATGAAATTTCCAATCCAATTAAACACAACAAAATTTTATATACTTTCGGATATTTTATGTTAAAAAGAAATAAATTGTTTATCATTCATATAAACATACTAAAATTTTATAATATTAGACGAAATAACGAAACAATACGATGCATTGACTGATATATATATATATATATATATATATATATATATATATATAATATAATATATATATTTTATTTGATTTTTCATAAATAATACTCAATTGACTTGACTATTATGAGATTAATTCTAACAAAAAAAAACATATTTTTTAATATGTTTTTCTTTTAAAACTTTTTTAAAATAAAACTTTATTATATATACATTTAAGAAAAGAAAATAATAATTAAAAGGTATAATTCATTTTTCATATCTTCATCTTATCTAAATTGAAGATGGTCATTCTTTATTCCTGTATAACATATTACTATTATAGTCAATAAACAATATAATAAGATAATGATAAGTTAGAATTTTGAAAGTGTTCATACATGTATGTATTAAATTATACACATATATTATATTCATATTTTAACTATATATTCTAATGTGAAAACGTTTTGGACTGAGTTCAAAAGGGGGTGAATTGAACTTATAAAGATTTTTTCCAATTTAGACTTTTGAAAATAGTTTTTGCAATTTGAAAAACTTTAATGTATCTTGGTGCTAAAGATATAGGGTGCAGTAAAGAAATAAATTGATTCAAGGCACGAATTAATCAATTTGTTATACAAACAGAAGTTTTTCAAACACACAATAGATTCACAATCACACAGATTTACAATTTCACAACAGTACCTTAAGCAGATCAAATTCACACAGTTCCTATAGCAATATTACACTAAGAAAAGAATCACACAAAATTCCAAATTTGAATGAGAGCAAAGAGGAACAGAATTACAAAATACAAATTTAAAACGCCTAACACAACTCTACATTGATTTCATTCAATATTAACAAATCTGATAAAGTTTCCTAACACCAACAATTAATACAGATTTGAAAATTATTTAGAATGCAAATTCAATTATTCAGTTATACCAAGAACACAGAACAAGAATACAAATTTTGCAGTATTACAACAATTCAGCCAAAGTTCCAATTTTTTGTAAAATCACAGATTCAGAATCTTATATGTATTACAGAATTAGAAAAGTACCAATTTTATAAGCAAGATTTTTTTGACAGCTACAGCAGATTTAGCAAAACCAATACAGAATTCAAGTTACAATGTACAAATCAATATCTAGCAGAGAACTTAAACCAGTTTTATCAAGATTACCAGAAATTAATTCAATCTTTCAATTAAATTCAATATGCAGTGCAAGAACAATACAGAATTGAAAGAAAAGGATCAAGAAGAAGAGACACAATCAATTTTATACTGGTTCACCCTTCCTCAAGGGCTACGTCCAGTCTTCTCTACACCACTTGCAAAGAAAGTTTCACTAACTCAATTAATTGTTCACATACAATTAATTAACCAATTCCTACTCTCCTTAGGAATCAAGAACCCTGCTAAATTGATCAACTGCTCCCCGCAGCTCCCAATCAATTTCAGCAGAAACACCAGGCTAACTCCTATAGCCCAAACCAATACAATTGTTCAATGATTTTCACATAATTACAATGAACACAACACAAATCTTGATTCAAACAAGATCAATAAAGGTTGAGAAAACTCCCTGATTGGCGCAGAAAGAAAGACATGTACACAGTCTTGAAGAAACCCAATAGCACACCTTAGTCAAGATTGATTCTTCAAGTAAAAACCCTCTTTCGAAAATGATTATTATGAAACAACAATTCTCTCACAGTAGTTCTCACAAAATGAATTTCAAAAGATTGTGTTTCGCAAAAAATGTATCTCTTTCTGTTCTTTCTCTTTTTCTCTTCTTTCTACACTTGAAAGCCCACTGTATTATAAAAGAAGAACTCAAACCAGATTTTAGAAAACGGTTAATTCAGTTATGCTCAGACACGAATAAATTGATTCGGCTTAACTTGAAATCAGCTTATAATAGTTCAGTACTTTATTTTCCAAACTGTTTTTAAACAAAGTTAAACCTTTTATGGTTTGATTTAAATCATTTAGACCATGTGCTAATGAATTTCTCCTTAGATGTGCATAGGTTCTCTTTCACAACCAATCACACTCACTCACACTAAAACAAAGCCTAGAACACACTTCCATTTACTTGCTTTGGCTTGCTAGGCATGTCTTGCATGGCTTCATCAAATCCTTTAGTATTGTGAGAATACTAACATAATGGATACATGTCAACTATCAATTTAATCAACATCAGAACTAAGTATCTAACTATCAGCCTATTAGCTACATTTCATGTTATAATACTATTGATATCAATTATCACAAATATTTGACTTTATAAAGATAGTGAGTGGAGTTAGACTCAAAGATCTACAACATTCACAAGTTTTCCCAACAAGAAAGTTACAATATAGGAACATCTTTTCACTCATATGACAGATTTTTTTTTTCATACCCAATCAAGGTCATAGGAACCTCTCTTATAACCTAATATTTTTATCTGTGTGATTCTAATATAAGTGGAGTCATGGTATCTCCTTCAATACATACCCTACATCTTAAATAGTATTCACTCCATGATAATAACATTTCCAACACATCAATGTTATATCACAACCATAACACATAAACTCTCATTCATATGCATTTAATCTCAATTCAATTAATAATATTATCATTCATTAATTATTTATCATATTTAATAACATTCACCCCAATATGTTGATCAATAATATGATGAAAGATAAACAAATTTTAGCATTTGAAAATATTTTAAAACATGTTTTTCAAAGTTTTGAAAATACTCTAGCTAATTAAAAACATGTTGTAATTTGTCCAACCATTATTCTGCTTACCAGCTAAAGCCATAAGCTTGCCTAGTGAATCTTAGTCACCCAAAGAAATATTTGCTCATCTAGCGACTAGGGTACTCTCATTCATCAATTACACATTTGAAAGTTTTCATAAAAAGATCTTGCTTAGCAAGAATCTACTGGTCTAACAACCAAAACTCTTAGATTTTTAATTAATTGAGTTTCACTTAGAGAGAGTAGGCCCGTCTAATGAACAAAAATATAAAATTTTCAATTAATTGAATTTTTCCCATCAGGCTTGACCAACAATGATGCATAATTTAGAAATTTCAAAAAATATAACAAATGATCCAATTGGTTCAAATTGATATTTTTTCTTCATTTCTTATACCTAACACGAAATGCTTTGTTCCAAAATAACAACTTGAACCAATTTGACTCAATTGAAATATTATGACCTTTCAATACTCAACATACAACAGATATCTCATTTTGAATTCATTCATTTAAATCAAACAATTTCATCTCAAACTCAGACATTTGAAGTATATTCAAACAACACACAAATTCCCTACATAAAATCAATTATTGTGATCGTGTTACCATTACATCAAATCATCTATCCTAAGGTATTATAAAAAACTTAACTAGCTTCCCTTACCTGTTAAAGCTTGTTTATTTTAAAGTCAAACTTCCAACTTATTCTATCACACAAGAAATCTAAACTTGTATATAGAAGACATTGATCAATGATTTAAACATACCCTTACTAACATAGATACATTTTTGCCCTAGAAGAACCACATGCAAGACCCCTAGTTCCTATGCATGCAAAAAATTTGAAATTCAACTCAAGAAAATAGGCAAAGAGGAACTTATTTTAAAACAAATTTTAATCGGTCAGACCTGCTCTATTCTCCACTAGGATCCATAAGGTGAGCTTTGATATTGGAAAAGATAAACATGTCTTTCATAAATATAAAGAGAAGGTAAAGATAAAGTATTTTAGAAAGATAGTAGTTTTTCTAAAATAAAGTTTGAATAATTAACTTTTTCTATTTATAAGTTTTATTCTTAAATAATAAAATATTCATACTTCATCTTAGTTATACCACTTATACTCTGAAATAATTAACATTAAGCCTCACCCCAGTGAGTCAGAACTAGGGAAAATTTGTTATTTTTCATCCTCATGGCCTTCCTCATATCCTTTCCTTTAAGACATGTTAGAGATTGTCCCTCTACATTTTGTTTTACCCATAACCATTCCTTTTAGACTTGAGCGCCTATGTTAATGTGTTTATAATAGTTTGATCCAATGGTGAGTTTTGAGTAACACCACACATGTTTAATCACATATGTTCATTCAAGCATGCATGTGAATTAAGCAAAGATTTGAAAAAATTGTCACATAAATAATACCTCAACTATTACATTAAGCTAAAAGAATCATAATATTTCTCATTTTGTTCTTAAGGAGAAGAAAATTCATATAAATGATAATTAATTGAGAATCAAAAAAAAATAATGAGCTTACTAAATTTGATGATTGCAAGGAGAACAACTAATTCAAACTACATATCTTTCTACATAAGGAAACATAAGAAAAATAAAAGAGATAGATTATACGAGGTTAAAAGAAAAATAAAACAATTTTTTTTTATCTTTTTGTTTCATTTCATGCACCCATACATCTCATGTCTCATATTAGCACCCATGCATCGACAAATGGCTAGATCAAGATTGTACTTTCTTAGTTGAGATATATGAAATAGACTATGAAGGTTTGTCAATTGAGAGACAAGACAACACTTGTGGTAGGTATCACTCTAAAAAAACATGATCCTTAACCACAAAATCTAAATGTCACATCCTTTGATTTGTATAAGACTTCTGTCTACTCTAAGAAGCTCTCATCCTTTCTTGGATCTGTCAGACTTTCTAAGTGGTCTGTTGATGCAACTTTGGTCCCACTAACATAGCTTCTCCATGTTGATATCAACATAGGGGAGTCTTACACTTCCTCCCATATAGAGCCTCATAAGGTGACATCCTGATGCTAGCATGAAAATTATTATTGTACGTGAATTCCACTCAAGGCAACATCTCATCCTAACTTCCCAAGTGATACATTACACAAGTTCTAAAAAATATTCTAAACATTGGATTGATCTCTCAAATTGGCCATATGTTTGAGGATGGTAAGTAAAACAGATCCTCAACCTAGTCCGCAAAACATCTTGTAAAGTTTGTCAAAACCTGGATGTAAACCTTTGATGTTGGAAGGTACTCTATGTAGTCACATTATCTCTCTGATATATAACTGTGCCAACTTCAATATAAGTATCTTCAAACTCACTAACAAGAAATCTGTACTCTTTATCAATTTATCAACTATCATCCAAATTATATCGTGACACCTTAATAACAGTGTAAATTGAATAATCATCAACACTTAAATTTGTCCTGATAAATAAAATGTTGAATAAAACAAAGTATAACCGATTTAAGAAAAAACACAAAAAAATAATAAAATTTGAAATGAACTTAAATATATCAATAAAAAATTAATTCTTTTCATGATAAAAGTATGTGGCTTAAACTCCAAATAATAAATAAAACCTTGTAATTTATTTTAAACACTTTTAAAAGTAAAAAATAATAGAATAATATTTATGATTTAAAATAAAAATCTTTATTTTTAAACCTAATTTATTAATTAAAAAAATATGCAAAGTAACACCTTCTCCACTCAACACTCACATACGAAATTATCTCCCACAACCAATTATTTTATTTGTTTTCATCCACTCCTTCCCGTATTTATCTCAACTTCATTCACCAACCTCAACTCTTCAACTTTTTTCTTTATTATATCCTGGATTAGTTTAAGGTACAAGTTGGTAAAATAAAAACTTTATAGATTTAAAAGAACTTAACACTAATATATTATTATAAATTTAAAAAAATATTTTATTTTAAAATTATATTAAAATATTTTCAATTTAAAATATAAAATATCATAACTAATAGTTAAGTTTATATCAGTATTATAAATATTATTTAATAAATAATAATTTTGGAACTTTCTCTCACTAAATAATACATTAATAATATTTTTTTTTAAAAGATATCCAATAGTCAAGTAATCTTAAAGGTTATTTTTTTTTTATTTTTTAAATTTTTCTACTATTCTATCAGAGTCACATCTATATATATATATATATATATATATATATATATATCTTTCATTATTTTTTTTATTTCTTTGACTTTTTTACTGGTTCTTTTGTATTATTACTTTAATTCGAGTGTTTGATTGTCGTTATCCAATTTTAATTTTTTTATTATTATATACTATTATTGTGTATTTATGTGCATGTCTCTATTTGGGATTTTTGGAACGATAGATTGAAAATTTGAGGTTTGTGTTGGCTTTTGCTCATTTTGAGTACATCAATATTAAGTAAAAAAAAAATTAAACTGGTTGTATTATAATTTAATTAGTTTTTATCTTGTCAATGTTTCATTGCTTGTTACATGCTCTTTTATCAAATTATCATGTTATCTTTTCTACTATTAAAATATTTTTAATTTAAAAGTTTGAAACCTGACAAAATATTAACAACGCATAATTTTGAATTTTGGTTTAGGCATGACTATTTGTTATGACATATTATTTACAATTAACTCGATTTTATAATTAAAAGATATAAGTATTATTATGACTATTAAACAATTAAAAGGTCGTCTATCCTTTTTTTTAAAGTATAAAAAAAATAGATTTGAAAAATGCATTGATTTTTGTTTAATGAAGATATTTTTTGTTTTTTATTTAGTATTAAAAAAATAAAGCCACCGAAATTGTGTACTTTTGAAAAGAAAAATACTTAAATTTTAAAAAGCATTTGAAACATTTTCATAATTAAATATTTTAAAATAAATTATAGGATTGAAAAATAATAAACCAATTGATATTCTTAATTATATAAAAACATAAATTCTTTTTCAAATATATATATTAACAATTTCGGTTGTTTGAGCTAAAATAAATTTTTCAAAACTTAAATCAATACAATCTTATTTAAAATTAACAATATCTCAAAAAAAAAATTACCTTTATTGTCTACTGAAAAAATTATAAAATAAAATTAATTATAATAATGAAATAGATAATTGTATCATAAAAAAATAAAAAATAAATTTTAAATAAAAATATGGTAATTTTATAAATTATTTTATTAATTTCAAAGAAACCTTATTTTTTATTTTGTTTTGCATCTCTAAAACCTTGAACTGCCAATACTCCACTTTCATCCAAGATATATAAGGAGTTGGCATCGACACAATGAGACTGAGGCGATCACGTAAATAAAGAGATTAAAAACGGGCCACGCAGAAGGGGCAATATTGTGAGAAAAGAGGACCATATCGGCGAAAGAGGGAAGAAGAATAGAAAAGGAACGTGTGCATGCGCGAAAGTTCTTGGACTTGTGGGGTTACTTCATCACGTTTGGTTGCAAAAGGTAGAAAAGCAAAGAGAAAAACCAAAAAGGAAGCAAGAAGAAAACCAAAAAGGGAGGCTACAAAGCATATGTGAGCATCTCTTATTACCAAAAATGAGTCCTCATAAGTTTTACTTTTTTTTTCTTTTTCTTTCTCTCATTCTATTGCATGTCATGCCTTATATTCTGAAACATGCATTAATATGCTTTGAATCCTCAACAGTTATTGTAGAAACCCTTTTACAGTGATGTTGTATCTTCAACAGTTGCAACTTTCTTTTTATATATATGCACTACTTATCATGGGTGCAGAGGGGCACTTGACCTTGCAAAAATGAATGTTTATTATATGGGTAAACGGATTGCATTAAATACACACTTATGATACCATTATTTGATTGTCGGGCATTGGAAATCCTTCCCTGTTTTGTTTAATGTTTAAGTCTTTTAGTTGTTTTCATTACTTGGTATCGATTTTATCAAGTTTACTTTTTGTATACATTAATTACTTAAAGCTCAAATATTTACTAATGTGAAATATACTGAACTTTACTATGTCACTTATTAATATATAAATGCTTTAATTAGCTCTCTCCATTAGTTTCTTGCTTTTCAAGTAAATGTGTTGTTTAACACTACCTTTCATACATTAAATTATTGGTTAAATACAAGTATGGTTACATAAATCATATTTTTAAATAACTTTTGCTTTATTAAAAGTATTTTAGCACCAATTTCTTTAATATAATTGTATAATTTATATTATTTTTATATAATGAAGAGTGTTTAGATACATGTATTCTTATATCTAGAGCTTATATAGCTATAATTTAATATGATAAAAATAAAATATAATTTATTTTTATAAGTTTTGTAATAATTTTATACACTTAAAATAAATTTTAAATATATGTATAATCATACACATTATCATATATTTTATAATATTTAAAATTCATTTTAATAAATAAACTAAAAAGTAAATTATTCAAATCAAAATCATAATCTTATGTATAATATTTTTTTTCTAAAAGTATATTTCAATTATGATAAATCTCTTCAAAATTATTTTATAAAAAGAAAATCATGTAACATTCTAATATCAATGTAAATTTACGATATCTTAGTCCGATTTTTGATTCGTAAGTATATTGTCTTACTATCTAGATGGCATGAATGACAAAAAAAAAAAAAAAAAACAATTAAAAAAA
>Ga0209700_104808_pt1 | contig 23750 bp, 13 predicted proteins | sample SiratroredBW_FD_187528 | JGI IMG/M metagenome (GOLD analysis project Ga0209700, IMG submission 187528) | Root nodule microbial communities of legume samples collected from California, USA - Siratro red BW (SPAdes) (version 2) | ecosystem: Host-associated > Plants > Roots > Nodule | place: USA...
ATATACACACATAAATATATATATATATATATATATATATATATATATATATATATATATATAATGAAATTTGAATTTGAGATTTTATTTAAGAAATTCATTTGAATAATTTTTTTAAAAAAATGTTAAACTATAAATAAGCGAAATTACAAAATACCTGCATATATCAAATTGTATTTTGTTCAATCTTATTACTAATTTCATAATTGGCGTTTTTCGTTTGCAATATTCTTGTTTCCGATTACAAATTAATGAACCAATAATCCCAAAGACAATTTTTAACTTTCTGATAAAGTGAAGATGAACATCAAGGTAGAAAACTAATCGTATCGTGAAAATTATGATTGAATTGAAGGACACGACAGCACTAGTATGTTAAGGTCGAAATCTCTTGTGTGAATTTGCAGGACAACGTGACTCCTCTCTTGAAGTTTACAGTTCGTTAAAAATGGCAACCACTCGTATTAGTAGTTACAGTTGTTTCAAAATTTATTTTAGAAAGTAGGTTTCATGATATTACTTGCTACCCAATGCATTTTAATTCATGCAGGGTGACAAGTAAATGCTTACTATCAAGTTAACAAATGTCTCTGATATTTAGAAATCATAATAAACGAGCTGTATGCAATATCCTTAAAACTACGTGCCATTTCTTAGGTTTATAAGTAATCATCAATTTGGGGGGAGACCGTATCCAGGTTATGTTGGCATAAATTAACTGTTCTTGGGAGTTCTGTGTCCTCTATAATGCGTAGTCGCAAAGGCAAGTTTAATCTGCTCGGGGGTTTATTGAATGAAGTATTGAAGAAAAATGTTTTTTTCCACGCTATCACAAACAATATCCGCCCTTGCATTTTCATCAGCTTCGTACGTTCAAAAGAACATAGTAGCCAAGCGTTTTACATTCCCTCAGAGTAGGAGCTGAGCTGTTAATATTTCACTATTACAAATGAAAAACACAAAATCTTCAGCTTTTCCCAGTATTAATTGCAGCCTGCACAAAATCTTCACACCGGGTGAACCCGCCAGACAACACCTCAGAAAGAACACCAACTATGTCAAAGGCCTCCTGCAGGTCCGTGGCAGAATTAATGTCATCAAGCCATGACAGCATCTCGTTGGGGAACCCTAGCAGTTCCTTTATATTTAAGAGTCGCTCTGTCATCACTACTTCCCATGATTCCAGGTTTCCATTTTCATCTTCCCCTTCTGTCGTAGATGAAGCCCCATCAGTCCTTGCAGGTGTTGCACTTGCTGATTTCTTGAACTTGAAGAAATGTTGTAACTGCTCAATTAAGCCTGTATAGACAAGCATTGGACGAATAATAGACAAAAGATCATCATTCTTCCCTGCTTCTGCTGTAGCACTTTGGCCCACGGTTCCAGATTCTACACCTTGTGGAGATGTAACAGATGGTGCACGAGAATGTGTGTGCTGCATGTATGCATGGTAAATTCCACGCTGCAGAAAAGCACGGCGATGCTGCAGCCAGGACTCATAAGACTCTGAGAGAAATGAGTTTACCATCATAAATTGGACAGTCTCTTCTGTGCCCAATGTAGGTTGAGTGCCAGATGGAGAAGAAGGTCTGGCATCTGACGAGGAAGAGGATATGTATGCTGATACTGCCCTGGCCATGTTGCGACGCTGAGAGGGGCTTCCTTGATCAAGTAGATGGCGTGCCATTTGGATCATAAATGGGAGGAAACGGGAATTACTTTCCCGTCCACCCCCTCGGCAATCTGCACTGAACGATGCTCCTGTTGCAAACCGAGCTAACATCTACAAAGATGGAAAAAAATCATGAACACCAGCTAGACAATAATCACTTGATTCAAGGAAGTACAAAGATAAATATAATTACAACCAAGAATTTGAGTTAAATGCAAACACATACATGCTGTTAAATGGCAAAAACAAGAAGCCGTGATCTATTTTACTAACCTTTTATTATTTTTTTTTATCATTACAATCTTAACCGTCAAACTCCCCACTCAGAAACAGGAAAAGAAAAAACACATTGCAGCTGAGTAACATACCAGAACAATGTCATAAGTCAGCAGGCGGAGCCTATTTCCATCAGCACGTCCAAGAGCATTCAGGTTGTCCCAATACTGGTCAACATGGCGAAGATACTGTGCCAGAGGAACAGATGGACCTCTGACTGGGAATAATGAATTACAGAGAGACTCGTTGTTTCTAAGTGTTGCCCCATCCCACTCTTTCTTTGGATTCCTCAAAGCAGCATCAGCTCTCTTGGCCTCTTGATGGCACTGGAAATGAATAATATTGAAGTAACTTACAGTAGTGTAAACACACTCTCCTCCACGAGCACTTCCTGAAGAACCAACACCTAGATTCACTCTCTTACTATAAGAGTAAGCACCCAATAAATCAGCAGGTCTTAAACTGTATCCTTCCCGGCATACCATGCACGCCAGCCCATCCTCCTCCTCCTGGACATCTTCTAAACCTTCAAGGACTGGCAGGGCAACAACAATGCGTTCACCTCCATCTGAAGAGGGTTCTTGACGCATTCCAAGCCCCTGTATCAGACATAAAGGATAATTCAAAAGGGAACAGGAAATCAGATTCCGATAAGAGTTTAAAGTAGAATATCTACAAAGCATGCTATATGAGTATCTACAAAGTAGAATATGCTACAAAACCAAACTTAGTTTTACCATTTCAAACACTATTGTCTTTACACTCAAGTGAGTAAATAAAGGTTTTAATAAAATACCTGAAGCAATTCCTCTCTCTTCCTTAAAGCCCGGCGCCTCATTTCATCCCTAGTTGCATGCCGCAGCTTACACACCTTCTCCTCTAAGAATCCATCTCCTTTGCCCTCCTTGTTAGATAGTGTGTCCAACAAATTTTCGGCCCTTACCCCAATTTCATTTACTACTGTAACTCCTTCCAAGGCATGCAACAAGGGCAAGATACCTTCTTCATCAATACACTTTTGAGTGAGCATATGCCCCATTGATAAACCCCTCAGCAAAGACAATATAAGAGGGACAGATGGCAGTGTTAAACCCTGTGTCCATTCAGCACTGTTCTTAAAACCAGCCTGCCCTGCATTGGCAAAATTGTCTTTCAAATATGTAATTGCAGTTTTAGTTATACCTTTCTCTAGGATAATGTCCTTTAATCTCTCTCCACAAGAACTTGTCTTGAGAGACTCTGAAACTCTAACAAAATTTTCCAGTGTGAATCTCTGCTTCGCAACTTGCTGAGCAATATTATCATCTTTTGGATTATTCAGATGTTGTTTCTGCAAATGGTCAAATGCACCCCAATCTTGCAAGTAAGGACTAAAATGCTCTATAAGAGCTTCCATTGCTGCAGGTTCACCATAGGTTAAGTAAGGTAATATTCGAGCAACCATCTCTGTGTTCCTCTGTTGTTTGTTTGATTTCTTAAGCCCCAATGGATGACATAATCTCTCCAAGAACATTAGAACTATCTTCTTGGCTTGTTCACCTGTCCCAGCTTCTTCACTAGTGACAGTAAGGGCACTTTGTGTGATGCTTATATTGTCACTTTCATTTGCTTCTAAGGTTAGACTTTCAACAATCAAAAGTATGCCTTCAGCTGGCTCCATAGCATCAACTGAGAAAGCTCGCCTTGCAGTCTCAAGAAGCAAACCTAAAGCTCCTAGCTTCAACAAGGCCCTTCTATTTTCTCTGATTTTGCAACAGTACATAAGAAGATTAAGAACTGCAACCAGTTGCTCCTGATTGGACTTGAAATCATCTCGCAAACGCTGTAATCAGGAAAATGTGAGAAAATTATATTATCAATGTTAAGGTTTCAAACTGCAGAATTAGACATTTTACAGAACATCAGCAACAATGCACGAGAAAATCTGGAAAATGAAAATGAGCATTCTACACAAACTGCAGTAGTTTTCATGTGATATACTTGCCTTGACCAACAAAACATCGCACTAATCATCAAAGCAACTTCTAAATGCGGCAGTCAAGTACTATGCACGGTTTTGTCCATGTGAATGAAGAAAAGAATAATACCCAAAGAAACCATTCTCGTTGAAAAATTATAATAAAGCAACAAAACTTCTTTAGAACTATACCATTCTCACTGAAAAGAACCATGATGTGTGTATTAGAGTAGTCTTATATGTAATAATGAGATAGGATTTCTTCTAATCTAAAATAAATCACCTTGTATTAGAGATTTAGTATTCTATTAAAACAAAATTAAACTTAGACTGTAAAATTAAATCAAAATAATGTGTCATATATACCTAGTTTGTTTTATCATTCCGGATAAAACATTCAATAATATTAGAATAAAAGAAAATAAGAGATTTTCTTTTCTCTATCTATATCTTTCTGTTACATTGTTTCTCTCCGTGGTTTGTTATTTCCGGCCGTCCCCTTTGGTGAATCTGTTTTGGGTGTTTTGCTCTTTTTGCTTTCAAGGGTAGCTTCTATAAAGGTTCCCTTTGTATACAAGATAGAAATGATAAAATATATATCACATCAGTTTCTCTAAGAAATAAATATAATCATATCTACATGTTAATACTGTTTTTCTTGTAATACTTCAACTTCTCTAGATGCTACAATGTTGTAAGTTAGTGTATTCAAAATAAGAGGCAGATTAAAAAAACTGTGAATATACAGTGTCCGACTTAGAAAGACTTGCCAGCAGATAGCATATGAACTTAAGAAGCACTCACAAACGTCACAATTCACTTCCAAGCAGTTGTCAAACAGATATTAATTCACAGCTAATGTATTTCCCATGCATGAATTTTTAATTAAAAAAGAGTGTTCATCAATTCCTATCACTGCAAACATTAAAGTAGTCGAAATTTCCAAATACAAAAATGTTCAAGTCTACAGATATCAATGAAAAAAGTGCAAACCTGAATCATGGCCAGCAGTATCTCCAGTCCACCACACTCACGAACAGCACCTGCTATGGCAAACTCAACCTCTGGATCCTGAGACTCCTCTCTATCTTCCTCCAACTCTTTAATCATAGGCTCAGTTGCCTCACCATCCAAACCCTGAAAATCATATTTAATCAAATATACTATATAAATTCAAAACCAAATGTTTATCAAATAAACCAAATCACATGCTCAATAATGGAAACAAACCTGAAGCCGATAAGTTACTGTCATTGGTGGGCAATCTTTGGATGAGTTGACAGCATTTGGAGACAACAAGTTGGAATTAGTCAGGTTTGATGATTGATTTGATTTCTTCCAGACTTGCTCATACACTAGTGCAATGCTCAAATCAAGAGAGATAATATTTCCAGCAACTAACAATTCCATTCCATAGTCATCCTCAAGAAGACCTAACAATTCCAACTGATGGCAGATCTTGTTCTTAACATCACGCATTAATGGGCCAATTTCAACACTCGAATATGGATTCTTAGTCATTGATCCCCTGATAAACTCTTCCTGTGTATGTGCTTTGTTCAGGACCAACAAATATACAGGCTCCGGTTTTGAGGGGCAGATCACATTGCAGAGTTGCTCTAAGATAAACTACAAAAGCAGGTGTAGATCACATCAAGTTCACAAAGAGAATGAAAAAGTTTATTAGAAGTTTTAACATTCAGTATGTACAAGAATTCCCATGTAATCAAATTGATACTTTGTTGGATAGAAAATTACTACAACTGATTCAAGGGATAAATAAGTTAGTTAGGAGAATGAAAAATATAATTCATCCATACCAAACATGCCCGCCCCTTCCTCTCCTCCCTGTGTATTTCCAGGCCATTGACACATGCCCTAATGAATTGTCGCTTGTTTTCACTGCTTTCTAGCAGCAGACTATCTAAACGATCTTTAAGGAGACGGTTGCAATCACTTATCAACTTTGTCTTTTGAACTATCAAGCCACGAATTACAATAAGGGCCTCAAGAATTTCAGAAAGCAAGTCATCTCGCATGAATCTGGAAATAATAACATTTTTTAGTGAGATGTAAACCAAAGTTGTAACATCAAAAGTAAAATTAATCAATCAGAAATTGTACCTTGATCTAATATTTGGAACCTCCAAAAATTTACCAAGAAGCTCTATGAGCTTGTGAAGGATAAACCCCTGGGTTATATCAATGTGCAGACTCCTCTCCAAAGACTCAACATTATTCACTTCTTGGGTAATTAGAGTACATATTGTCCTTAGACACCCCCGAACAGTCAAAAATAAAAGAGACTCCTCTGAATCTACCATCTTGAATAGCAACTCAAAATACTCCGCAGCACTTTCACCAGCAGAAAGTGTTGCAGGTAACAAAGAAACCACTAGGTTCAGCAATCGAAATCGTCTGGATGAACTTTGAGCACAAAGCATGCTTATGAGTGTGCACATCTCTGATCTAATAGATTGAGAACAAGCACTCAAAACGAGTTCTTTAACCCATGATCCCAACTCAAACACCGACAAGTCACTTTTAGCTGCTTTACCCGCACGACGCTTCCACCTCAAAGCATATTTAAGGGCCAGGTAATCATGCCTTTGGGGTCTTGACCTCTGGCTAATACCTTTGACAGCCTGAGACACTTTATATTGCCTTCTAACAAAATCAATATAGGAAGCTCCCCTCTCCCATTCTGAATAGCTCAGTAATTGAATATCTCGAGTCTTGGATGTTGCATCCCAATTTCTTTCTGAGGAATCAGGAAAGGCTTTTGTTCCACTGACAGTGACAGCCCCAGTTATGGACCCAGATACACTTTGAATACTCTCATCCTTTGTATTTGCAGGAGATTTCCCAAGTCCTTGCTCTTTGTCTGGTGTCTCAGGTTTTGGAGGTGTGCAGGCCTGAGATATAATTCTCAGACAAGGAAGAATGACATGTTCAGATATGGCCGGATGCTTGGCACCTAACTTGATGGAAGAAAACAATAATTGAAACACAACACGTAATCTGGATTCCCAGAATTCATCAGCCAACGAACACACCTCAGAAAGTAGTAACAGTTCCTCACGTGTAGTCACGGCAATGTCCATGGAGCGATGATGCTCAAGGCAGTACAAAACTTTCTTTTGTATCAGACTGTTCAACTCAGTAACTGCATTTACATCACCTTCAGATAAAGAACAAAGTACGATCCTTGCTTGGACACGTGCAGCTTTAGCCCCTTGATGAATGTTATTCTCAAATAACTCAGACAAAATGCCAGATGAAACAAGTTGTTTCTTAGAATTTGGATGCCTTGCTAGCACCTGTAGTAGTTCTAGACATTGTGTTACAAATGTAGTTGCACAGCCGTAGCAATTATTTGGTGATCTGGAAACAACAAATCTTGAGGCCACGCTAGCATCAGAATGCTTCTGGTGAAGGTAATTCATCAACACCTTGCGTAATCCTTGCAGTGTCTGAACACTTTTGCTGACAGAATCAAAAGCTGCTTTGCACTTCTCACCATACAGAACTCCAAGAAGAGCAATCTTCCTGTTGATTTTACACGAGGGACCAGGTAAAGAAACCATCATGTGCTGTACAGAGTCTTTTTGTTGCGAGTCTATTTCACTATCACCAATGCTTGATACAATTTTCAGCAAAGGCTTTTTGAAACCCAAGAGTTGCTGGTATCTCCTATGAGCATTCTCTGATTCAGATTCTATGGCTGCCAATCCCTTTTTCATATCCTCATCATTCTCCATATTATCAAATGTAAAACTTGGTTTTGCCATGAAGTTAAACTCAAACCGCCCATATTTACTGTATCCACACTCATTGCATAGAAAAGAATCTAAATTCTCATAATTAATGTTGCGACATTGCCTACATTGATAAGCATTTTCATGACAATTGCCGCATATACCATGTTTATCTGTGACTGGACGACTACAACGTGGACATTGCAATGGTTCAAGAGACAGAGCCTGAAGATTTTCATAGAATGAATCTAGTTCAATCATGAAGTTACAAGCTGTAATTGGAATGGGAAATTCAACTTTAAGCTCTGTCTGATTGAATGCAAGATGACAACTTTTTGCACGCTTCCATAAAGACCAGTTATTTTTCAACTCTGACAAATCAGTGACTGGCCTGTTATTATAGTATAGGTTCAAAACCTTCACTGATTTTGACTTTCTGGCATCATGAACATTCATTGTCACAGTCTGGATTGTGTAACTCCCAGTGCATTTCACTATGATCCGGTTGTCAGTGAATTTTGTTTCAGATTTCAGAGATTCTAGCTTCATCTTGCTGTAAGGTACTTCAGGAGTGCTGCAGGCAACACAAGGTTCACTCTCCAGATAGTATCCATCAAATTCCACTAAGCCACTTAGAGTATTATATATGCGAGAATTTGGATGGTTGGCTAACAGCTCGTTCTGTGAATGGAGAGTCTCAAAGATGCATCTAATTACATCCTGTGTTAAGCATCGGTCCACAAGGTCAGAAATCCTGTGTTTTGAACTAGAATCAGGGGATCTTCCAAGCAACCAAGTAACAAGTTCTGTATACTCCACAATATTCTGTCCATACATGGGAAGGAACTTAACTTTCTGCAAGAGTGCGGATAGAATGGTCTCCTTAAATGTTGGTTTAGCATGATGCCAGACACCATATAAAACTAATTTGGCTTCTGCACGCACAGTAATAGAATTCCACTCCAAAAGGAAACAATCTATGAACTGTTTCAAAATATTGCCACTCTTGTCAGTGAAGACATCTACTGCTGCTTCCATATCTAAATAAGACTTCTCCGAACCAGATTCAGCTCCATCTTCACCTTTCTTTTTCTTCTTCGATTCTTGAGTGCTACTTGATTTGTTTGAACTTACGTCTCCTGACTCCATTTTCTGAGGAGTGTGACCAACATCTTTTCCTGTATAGAAGGCAAAATTGAGAAGTTTGAGAGTCTGAACCACAGACTCTTCACCAAAATAAAATATACCATTTATCAGGAAAGACAAAATTTCTCCATTCCTTAAACAGTACTTCTGCCAGTTCCGTGGACGCGCAGCTGCAACCTCTGCCATAGTGGAAAGGCATTTCACAATCTTTACACTTCTTTCATATGGGATGGGATTATTTTGAAAACCACCAGATTTGTTTATGTGTTTATAAAGTCTCTTGGCTTCACTAGAGAACTGCCAAGAGTCTCGAACACTGTAATAATGAGACTTGCTCCCACAAAGATGTAGAAAAAGCCTCCTGGCATATCTTCTTACGAAATTGGTGTGAGGATTGTTAATGTAACTGCAGAGAACATCTTGATAACCATCAAGCTTCAAATCCTTACCATATGATAACTTGTAGACCTTTTCCTTTTCCCCAGTTTTGTCATGCTTTTCTGGCCGTACAAGGGTGTACACCAGTCGGAAAGCATTCTCTAATAAAAGCCTGTGGTAGTCCATGAAGATATCTGTTCGATGCACTTTGACATACGAATCAGAAAAGAAAGGTGAAAAATTACCAGCTGGTAAATCTCTACGGACTGTTAGCAGAGCCCCACATCCAGGCCCAGTATTATTGTGCACACCTTCATTGTTAACAGGAGATTTGAAAACATACACTAGCTGCTGCAATATATCCATTAAATAATTCACAAAAGATTGCTGCCTGAGAGAATCACAAGCTCGAAGCAGTTGTGATGCAAAGTCAATCTTCTCTTGGTCATCTAATGAAGTCTTAACACTGTCAGAGGTTGATGGTGGAAAATGGACCACATTTTTATCTTGCATGTCAGTAGTTCCACTCTGTCGTGGCATTGAACCATCACTACCAGGCTGATGCCAGTTTCTAAGCATCAATGTGAAAAACATGAAGACTAGGATAGCAACTTCGCCGAATGATGAACGATATCTGGCTACAAATGGTCTGCTGAGATTAATCTCATCCAAAAACCACTTGATTACCTTCTCCAGATCTAAGCTATCTGGCTTAGAGCTGTCTATAAAAGGTCCACCCACAGCAGATGACAACCTGTAGAAAAGCTGCATAACAGGTATTGCCTGAACTCCAGAGGTTGAATCCATCCATCCTTTCAATTGTTCGAGAAGCTCAGAAAGAAGTAAAGAATTTATAGCCCGTTTTGAAGCAGAAATTGAGACAGGATCAGTTAATGAAGTAGCAAAATCCCCAGAATCATTTAGTTCCAAGACATGAATTGATGGAGAAGAATTCTGCATCTGGCTATCAGCAGGAACAGGCAATAAGTTCTGGTCACTAACATCATCAGCTGTGAAGTGGAAGTCACTGCCATCTCCCACTGAATCCACTTCAATTGGAATTGCTGTCATAGGATGATCTCTAGAATGTGGTGGAGGAAGTCGATCCGCATCTAGTTCATAGCAAGCCTCACACAAGTCAAAATCAGGACAAACAGTACAATGCCATCTTCGCCTTAGTATAGGTACTGTTGAGCAACCATCACAACAATATTGGACTGATGAAGTGATTGTGTCGTCCTCAATCATGATTTGGTTGTTTCCAGTACTTGAGTCAGCAGCGCCAGGAACTGACACTACACTCTCAACAGCATCATCTGTAGCCAACATGGTCTGCTTTGGGAAAGGAACCTGAAGCAATCTCGAAGATATGGCCAAACTGGGGGAAAGGGGATGTGTAAGACGTGAATATCAAATTCAGAGTAAAAAAAACAAGAAAAAAATGCGCTAAAATACCTGCTAGCTGTTTGGACAGCCTCATTGGGTGAAAAGAGCAGCTTCTTAAGTAACACGACAGAAGGTGCCACAGAATGCACTCCTGCATCTTTTCCATGTAGGGCCAAGCATTCAGCATAGCAATAAATGAGTTCAACCGCAGACATAACAATGTTGTTCATGGTTTGTGTGTCAGGCTGCTCAAAATCCAATATTCCCCATAAAACTTGCATAAGTACATCCACCACTTCTGAGCCTACATCAGAAAAAGAACACGTTACATCATAATAATAGAATGACAGAAATAGAACAAATATGTCAACACCAGACAGCAAGACTTCAGTCTTTTGATTCATAACATTAGCACCTCTATCAGTTTGATTGTATGATTAGCATATGGGGAAAATTAATGATTAATCACACTTATTCTGAATAGCCCAAAATTAATAAAAGCACATGAAAATTAGAACGAAGAACATTTAATTTTTGAAACATCAGAACTCATGCATAAATTAAAATTACATGGGTATTTTCTTTAGAAACAATATTTTTCCACTCAAAATGCTGACACAAATACCTGAAATCATGCAAACAGAAAACTACACCAGCATTACTATGGTTCCTTGATTTCTCTCAATCCTATCACAAAATATGATCCTACTAGCTCATAGCTTTCTCATATACCACTAAAGATCCTTGAGAAGTACTTCAATGCTATCCAAGTCAGGACACATCAGATCAATTTAAACAAGAACAATCTGGAAATACAAAATATGATTTCTTCATGAACCATCATAAGTTCATTGTTATTATAGGAACAATTTAATAGTTCATTTTAAACATTCAGTATATTCCATACCATATCAATACCACAAAGTCACAATGTCAAATGCCATTATAAATAATGGGTAATTGAGGATTTGGAAAAAAGGAAATAGATATTTTGTGGGAAGAAACACGATTTTGAAAAAAAAAAAAATAACATTCAGAAAACCCAATATTAAAATAAGGATCCTTAGCATGCCTGTTCTTACTTATGTCCCCACTGTGTTGAAAAATATACAAGAGAAAGCTAATTTTCATGCATTTTAAGATTCAATCAGCAAAGACAACAATACCATTTGTCTCCAGAAATGTTGCTAAATTTGAACGGCGTTGCAATGCAATCTTACAAACTGCACGCATCTGAGTGGTGAACTCTTCGATGATCCAACTTCCTGAAGCACCCCCTATCCCTAGCCTTGAGGATAGTACTGATGAGGATTTTACCACTCCAAGAAGCCGCATGGTATCCTTAACCTAATGTGAGAATTACAAATAGTGATAATTAGCATGACATTATAAGCAGAAATAATGACAAAACAGACTAGGTATAGGAGAAACAAATGACACTATAGATTACTTGATGGTATATCTCTTTCTTTGGAAAAACTGCTTGTAGGACACGACTAGCAGAAGCCTGCAGAACTGGTTCCCTATCACACTCGAATATTGTTTCTAGTAATGGCTTGCACTTCAGTTTTTCAAGTTCAGTTTTTGCTTCCTCAAACCTTGAGCAATCATGTTGCCTACATGATGAATAGAACTTAGTAATTAGCTTGAGTCCATCTGCTATTACTTGCTCCTGAATAGGAGCAGACTGTATTGACCGGCTCTTCTTTCCAGATCCACCAAGTGATGAATTTGAACCAAGTACTCTCGCTTCCATGTCTAATACAGCATCCATTTTCTCTTTCCAACCAAATTCATCTTTAGCTCGGCCATAAACTTCGAGTGAGTCTATTCTTGGGAGCGTTGAGCCATTAAAGGTTGGTCCAACTGAGATTGTAAATTCTTCATCTGCGAGAAGCGACTCTGCAACAGTGAATGGAATATCATACCAGGACCTCATTCCCTCATCTAATTTAACAACTCTTTGGAAAATAGAAATGCTAGATGGTATGTGACTTGCTGATGTATTTCCCACATGAACTCGAAAACCAACCATGACTATATCAGGATTTGAATTGAAGATGGATATCTGTAAAGATACATCAAAGATAAAAGGCTATAATCAGTCCCTTTTAAAAGACAGCAAAAAAAACAACTACACAGTGAAACCACCTCCCACGTAATCATCATCATCATCCCCATACCTGCCCTTCCAATTTTAGTATTTGCATAAAATAAATGTAATTATACAAAACATATTCCTTTTACCAAAATATTCATATCATAAAAGAAAATCACTATCTAGAAAACAATGAAATGTTTTATTGATTACAACTAATAAGAAAAACCTGGCCACCCAAAGACGGTGAACTTTCTAAATTATAAGATGCATCAGAGACTACTTACTCAACTAAGTAAGCATTCATACATTTCCCCATATTTGAATTTGATAAAATTTAGAACATGAAAAAAAGGGGAGCAATGAATAGGAGTTCTACCTTTGAGTATCAATTATAAAATCAGGTCCGGATTATTAAAAAATGTTTATTTAGGACTTCATTTTAAAAAAAAAAAGGACTATTACTATATCATCTAGGGGGTGTTTGTCGAATTTTTAAACTAGTATGAGTGGTATGGTATATGTTGGAACCAGATACACAAATCCATATTAAAAAAAACAGGTGGAAATTGGGTTCAAATTGCTTTATTAAATTTATTCATATGAATATGCTAACTAACCATTAGTGATCACCAATCCATTCTATCTTATTTGAAATGGTGGAGTAAAAAAACTCAACTTCTATTTGAAATTTACTTCCAACTGAGAACTGGTTTTATAAAATTAGGTAACTAAACAACCTACACATAAAAACAAGCCCCATTGTACCTAAATAGATGATTTTAGGAAGTTGTTAATACACCGGCCACAAAACAGAGTATGTCACAATGTAAAACAATTATAAATATTCACTTTGAAATAAAAGTAAATAAAACAAATAAGATACCTTAAAACCAGCAGGACTTGGGCTTTCTAGAAAGCCATCCTCATTTAGAAAACTCTGTTTAGCTCCGTCAGAATCTCCATTTCTAATGGCATCACCACCTAGTTTCACATCCGGTGTAATGCACACAGTCTTCTCAAAGAAATCAAGAGGAAATTCAGGATTTGTACCAGCGTAGGCTTTATTGAGGATTCCCGAACCCAATTTCTTAACTTTCTCGGATGCTACAATCGCATTTGCATCCACACCAGCAGGGGTATGAGAATATATTTGAAGGCTACCATCATCATGTAAAACAAAACAGTGGATTTTATCCTTCGATAGTGGTTTGTATGCAGTCATACCAACTATAGGTGAGGTCGAACCAACTGAATGTCGCATACACTGAGCAATTATCTCATATTCCCCCATTGACACTGTAAGTGCAGAATTTGATTTCATTGTTGATAAGCAAACAAATAATCCACTGCCAGACAGCAATTCTTTCCAATGATGTAATCCAGCAGGCCGGAGATTACTTTCTTGTTCCTCATATACCGAAGACACCTCAACTAAAGAAGCTGCATCAGGGCTTGGGCGACCAACCAATGTGGTGCCATCTTGAAAAGATACAAAGAGTAGCTTATAAGTCGAAGAGAAATATAATGATGATCCCTTAGCATGAATCTCTTTCCCCTGAAGTTGTACAAGTTCTTTCAATGGCACAGCCCCAACATTACCTTTGACTGACAACTCTAACCTGAATATGTTTCCATTTTCTGAAAGAACAATGAGAAACATTCTACCTTGGGAAGCTGGACAAAGAACTGCATCCACAATCATGTCATCTTGCAAAGTGAAGTAGTGCATTGGACTGATGTTATCCAAGGAAAGGTCATATATCTTAACAAATCTGTTAGTCACCACCATTAATTGTACTTGAGAGCATGGAACCCAATCCACTCGTCTAATATAGGCACCTTGCAAAGCTAGTTCAATGGCAAGGCGGTCAATCACTTCACCACGAGGATTCAGTGTTAGGACCTGGCAATCCTCATAACCTGCTACAAGAAGATAGTTCTCAACCACAGGATTGAATGCAAGTTGCACAATTTCAAAGCGGACAATATTTTTGGAAAGAGGTTTCACATTGGTCTTGTCAGCTGTCACAGGTGCAATGGTAGCTTGACCAATCAACTGTCCAACATCATATATAGCAACTTTATCACCTTCACCAATGGCAAGTCGACCTCGTACACTCACACTGAGTAAGGACTTCACAAGCGAACCACTTGCTAAATGTGATTTAATCTCTTTGGAATTTGAATAATCAACCTTTATCTTGAGATCAAATGATCCACTTTTATATGCTTTCTTTAATTGCAAGAGATCAATGCCATGAGAAATCACCTTGTCTTCACCCGTACTGATCTTCTTATCCCTGGAATGGTGAGAATCTCGTCTGCTTCGTATAAATGGCAACAAAGAAGAGCAAAGATTCAGCACCTGACTCTCAATATCAAGTTCTTCTAATAACATTGGAATCCCTTCTTGAAGCTCTTTTGGAATACATAACCTGAGAGAGTTATCTGCATCTGAACTGATTTCTTCTTCAAAATCTGAATCACTGTCCGGCAGCTGATCCCCATCCTCAGGGAAGGGTAAAAATGACTGAAAAGTATTTGAGCCCCGCACAGGTGCACTGCTATCTCCAGTAAACTTCCGAGGTTTCAGGCATTGACAGTTGCTACCCCTCACACCCCCAGCTCCACAGTCACAAAAGAACCGGCTTGAACGTGAATAGACAACACGATGACCCCGATGACAAACCTTCGCACAGACTGAGCAGCAGCCTTTGGATACAGTCAAGTCACATGTATAGCAGAAATACCAATGTTGCTCCATGAAATTGCTGCCACTGGAAGTAAATGTGCAAACTTTAGAGGCAAGAGCTCTTTCACTGTTAGCATCCTCTTCATCATCCTTATCCATGCTAAGAACCTCTCCATCAGAAGTTGCATCATCCTCATCCTCATCTACAGAAATTGCATCACATTCGAGAGAGGCTGATCCCCCTTCTTGATTGGCAGAAAGAATGAATGTCTCAGAATTTTTTCTTGATCCAACAAGCCGAGCAGAAGTATGTCCTACCCCAAGACTATTGCCAGAAGAACACTTCTTAGTTGTCTTTTGCAAGGAAATTTTACCAGATCCACAATCACTCAAGACAGTTTCAATAAAGCCAAATAGAAACTTCAGTCCGGGCAGCAGATTTTCATTGGTCACCAGTTTCTCCATCAACATTACAGTCCTCGTCAGAAGCTGTTTCATCAAGAACTCTCCTCTAGAAATCTGAACAATGAAATTGAAGAAAGACTTTGCTACATGTATATCAAAGAACAAAAAGGCAGAATCAAGTGACCCCAGTGCAGAATTAAAAATATGCTGTTGCAGTTCTTTTGATTGTTGTTCAGAGGGTGGTGATACAAGACACAGAATAAAATTCATTGTTGACTCCCTAAGAGAAATGGAGCTCGCGTTTGCACAGTTTACCCCACAATCTGATTTCATTATGCTTCCTAAAAGCCTCCTCTCCAACCACTGAGATACACAATGCACGTCTCTGTCTAGAAATTTCCTTTGTATCTTCATTCTGAGGTCAGGAAATTGCTCACCAGACAAAAGATCCACAAAGAAACCAAGAACCTTCACATTCACTGATTCAGAGAAACAGGAATCTAAAGAGTCTATTAGAACCAAGCAGTCACCAAGATGCAACTGCAAAACCCTATTCATCTTTTCAGGAACATTTTCAACACCAAGATAAAATTGAAATATAACAGACTTTGAAGGGTCTTTTCTTAGGCTGTTTAATATCTCAATAATTTTACAGATTATCCATTCACGAAGACTGCAATCACTTGTTCCACCAGCATTGACATCCTTCAGAAACCCTTCCATTTGTTTCATTAGAACTAAATTTTCATAACAAGATAATTCTAGTTCAGCACTCAAGCTGTGATAGATAGTGCTGCATTGCCCATGGACACTTTCAAAGATCCTATCATACTTGATGATTGTTACTGCATCAAGAACTTGTTCAAGGACTTCAGCCTCCATGTTAATAATACTTCCTGCTTCTTTTATTCCAAGTAACCCATTTAAAGCAAAGATAATTCCTCTAATACTAAGGACACAAGAAAACATAGTAGCACTTGGAGTAGAGAGATTGAAAGGAAAACCATGCAATAGGCACTCCCAAGAAGCTTTAGAAAGAATACCAGAATTTTTTTTATCAACAACAGCATCCAGCCTTGATATAAGGAAAAGAATAGATTGCAACTCGCCTGCACTGGAACCACTCCTCTCCAGGAGCTCATCCTGCAGGCTTTGGTCCATTTCAGTATGTTTCAGAAGCAAGAATGGGGAAAACCCAGGAGCCAGCTTTTGCTTGTTACTAAGGATATCAAGGAAAGCAATTTGACAAACTTGTAAATACTTGTCCAGCAATGATGAGAACAGCCTTACAAGCAATGCAAATTGACCAGACTCAACCATGGAGGAAATCATGTTTCCAGCAAGTTTAACATATTTATCATCCCCCAAAGCATTTTCAGTCCAGGTTAGACCGTGTCCAGAAATAGCATTGTCCATGTAATATTTCCATATGCCAACATTAGTGAACGAGAGCACCAGAGAAAGCCACATTCCACCTCTGAGGAAATACCAATCTGATTGCTCAATGCACTCTGGTATGGAAATAGCATCTAAATGCTGAAGCAGGCTCAATATAACATCTGGGGAAATAGTTACTTTCCCAGTGCCCTCTGGATGGTCAAGGAGTAAATGGCTGAAGTGGAAAAAATGAAACATATTAGACAGATCCACAGGATGGGCTTGATCCCAAGCTATAATTGAATGGACAGCATCAAAGCCTACATAAGGAATATCCCAACAAAGGGAGAAAACATATCTTTCAACAATTAGATCTTCAACTGCAGCAGCTCTTTTACCACTCCAAAATCCCAGAATCAGCGAAAAAGTAAAATATATGTCTTCCCAGCTCAAAGCTAAGCTGTCAATTGTCAAACCTTCCCTAATAAGAGAAGAAGACCCAGAAATATCAATTAGGTGTCCAATCAAGCTACTCACAAACGTTTCCTCTCCAATCAATCCACCTGCAATGTTTCTAAATGCAGTTGACGACCAAGATGACATATGATCATTAACTTTGTTTGGGGTGGATGAGCCAGAAAGTGGTGCTTCTATCAACTTAGATCGCACATCTATGAGCAATGATGTTGGACAAGTATGTTGGTGAAATATCATATGTCGGAGAATTAAGATCAACCTTGAAACTACTAATGCCCAACATGTTAATAGTGTGCTGTTCAAATCTAATGTCGAATTAGCAACTTCTTTGAGGGATGAAAAGATTAATTTTGCCATTACTGCCTTTTCTCCTTCAGAAGACAGGTGGAATGCCATAAGAACTACTTCAATATGAAACAGCGATGGAAGAGTACCAGCAAGATCATTGATACTTGGGCATTTTATGCAGACTGATTTTGCCTTCTCAACAATGAACGTGACATATACCCTGCAAATCTTGGTTCTCAACTGACTACCAGAAGAACCAACCCTACAAAACAATGTGTGAGCAAGCAGGGTCAGGGTTCTATCATTGTAGCAGAAGGAACCATTCTCAACAGTCAGGATTTTATCCACAAGGTAGTCTTCAAGAGAATCATTCAAAGCATGGTTGGTGAGAAGGTTGCGTAAAAGATCAAAGCACAGATCATGGATATGCCCAATCTTTCCATCATCATGCAATGGAGTGCAACTATCAGACATATTATCTTCAGAACAACAGCCCTGACAATTGAGTAGGGAAAGCAAAATGTCAATGTCTCTACTGCCGAGTTTGTTGCAGGCATCAGCATAAAGAGAAGGATGCCATTCAGAAGAGAAGATGCAAGTTTTGAGAAAGCTCAAAAGTTCTATAGCAGCTTGCATTGGCATATTTTGGTAGCTGGAACTAGAACCTAATGCAGTAACAGGTGGTTGTTCACATCCATCAGTAGATCCAACAGATCGCCCAGTTTCAGAAAAAAGATCTCCAAAAAGAGCCTCATCCTCATGGCATACTGCATTTTCAACTTCAGATGTTCCAGCAACTTTTGCCAAACTAGTCTGACACCTTTCCAATTTTGGCCTTAATTTCAGTCCTTCGGAATGAAGGAACAAAGCAAGTTGCATCAAATTGGTAATCCACTGACTTGACGCAGGAAATATCAATTTTAGAATCTCTTCAAAAGTAAATCCTTTCAGCAAAGGAACAGACCCAAGATGAAGACATGAAGAAGAACTGATCTGTGAGTCAGTAGAACTGCCAACACATTCCTCCTCGAAGTCTTTCCATTCAAAAGGAATTTGATGTGTTTGTCTTTTCAGATCATTAATGAGCTTCAGTGTATAAACAACAAATCGGGGGATGTAAGCAAGGGGGGGCCTCAAACTGGGAGAAGATTTGTCATATGTCCAAACGGAAGAATCCAAACTCTCCAATATAGCTGCTATAATACATGTTTGAATATTCTGGGCAACATTGCTATTGCCAAAAATAACTTGAACACTGTGAAGAAATTCTTCAACAACCATTAAAACAATGCTATCAAAACTTCCTTCAGTAGTAGCATAGGTATTCACAAACTCCAATTTAATTCTAAACAAACTACATAGAGTATCCGAAAATGTCGCAACTGCCTTCATCAATATGGTATCATATTCAACATATGGAACATCCTTCAAAAGACTTCCAAGTATCTTTAACATCCTCAAAATGAACGACAGTCTCCTTCGAAAATTTTGACTCACAGCCCTCTCATCCAATACATCTTTTACTTTAGCTAACTTATTGCACAGCAAGATCAAGCGAGGAGTGTATTTTCCATGGACAACTGCCCAGTGTTGGGATAGAAAGAGAAAATTATTGAAATATTGATCACTAGTCTGTTCAATGAATCCAGATTCTTGCCTATCATGAGGCAAGCGTTCGGAGGCCAAACTCTTCAGAAGCCAATCCATTGATTTTTCTTCCTTTGAGCATCTGAAGCCTTTTAAAGATGAAAAAGCAAAACAGCAGTGGTCAGGTTAAAAGAAAAACCATGACAAGACAGCAATTGACTGATTTCGGGTAGTAAAATTATACCTTCTAGGTGGCATTTTTTGTAGTCGTCCACAAAATTACTACAACAATCATCAACAATTGTCAAAATATCTACCAAGGCACTTGCAGTTGTAGGTTGCAACATGTCTGCAACTATATTTATTCCATCAACCAAAGCCATCTCTAAAAGGTGTATCATGTTGTTCTGGAAGATGCACCAACAATGAGTAATACCCAAAATAAAAAAATACCAACTATTTTAACAAAAAAAAAAAAAACGGTTCAGAACAATTGATAAAGAAGATAAACGATTTAACCTATGCCCACCAGAATGTACTTTGTTCTAAATATTTATTAGCAAAGATACCTTTTTGCTTCCTCAGTCAGGGACAGAAATCAGAAAGACCTATTAGCATACAATATGGTGATGGAGAAGAAGGAACCAAAAAATTGAACCCAATAGACAATTTTGTCATTCAACGTCATAAACATCTCAGGAAGGGCCTAAGGCAACTTGGGCTAAATGAACACATAGAGACTCTAGAATTTGTTGCAAAATCTATTACTGGATATGTTTGTCCATCTAACTTATTCTTCAGACAATCCTTTTAGCAAATATCCAGTGAGATTAGGGAACAATATCATTTTGGCATTATTACGAGTAAAACAACTCTTTTTTCTATTTGTAAATTTTCAATTTTCTGTTCTTTAGAGGTTGTTCATCATCTATAACGTAAGTTCTTTATTTTTTTTATTTTTTATTTTCTTTAACAATCAAGCATTGAACAGCTCGTACTCCACCTAAAGGTGCAACACTCAAATCCCATTAGTTGCAATGGGGAATAGGCTACCCACTATCGTATAGCTTCCAATCTTCTTCAATGTATTCTTATTTATATACAGAAAAGAAAAAAAAAAAAAAGTATTGTCATATTGATACATAATAAGTATATAAAAACTCTTACGCAACTGTTTACTTAGTAGAGCTGTTTACTCAATAGAGTTGTGTCATTGATGCACCCTATAAAGTAACATTTAAATTTCATTCAAATAATCTGATCTTGTTGTATGTTTGACAAATTAGAGACAAAATTAGACTTCTCTATAAAGTATTGCCGAATATTCAATAAAGCCTGCACCCTAATTCCATTAAATTCCACCCTCAACATACCTGAATTCCTAGATCATCACTATCGAATCCTGAATTCTCCAAATAGCACAAAGCAAACTCTATCGACTGCTGCACAATTGCAACCAGCACGCTCTCCGCTTGCTCCACTATTCATGCAAACCAAATCACAACACCAAACGATGGTTAAAACTTACAAAAAAAAAATCATTTCAAAACTATACAAAAACAGGAAGAAAAAAAACGAAAGATAAAACTTAGATGCAGTTAGACAGGTGTTTTCGGTGCTTTCTCCGATCAGAATTGAAATAGTTTCATCTCAATAGCTCACATAACAAAGGTTTCTATTAAAGTTCAACACAACAACCGAGATTACTGCATCGAAACTCAATCTGATTGGAGAACAACGCCATAACTACATGTAAAACAGTCTCTCAAGTTTTGCGTAAAAACAGCAAATCACTAACACAGCAACAACGATCACACAAGTCGAATCGTATAACAGAAAATCAAGCTCATGCGATATTTCACAGAAAAGAGTACCTGAGAAATCAGAATTGAAATAGTTTCATCTCAATAACTCACATAATAAAGGTTTCTATTAAAGTTCAACACAACAACCGAGATTACTGTGTCGAAACTCAATCTGATTGGAGAACAACGCCATAACTACATACAAAACAGTCTCTCAAGTTCCGTGTAAAAACAGAAAATCACTAACACAGCAACAACGATCACACAAGTCAAATCGTATAACAGCAAAACGCCACAGAAAATCGAGCTCACGCGATATTTCACAGACAAGAGTACCTGACAAAGATCGAGAAGCGGACGCGATTGCGTAGGCGATGGAAGAAATCCCGTGAATCTGCGCGTCGGTCCAGGAGAGGAAGCGCGAGGTTCCGTCATCGGACGATTGGAGACCGCGGCGGAGGACCGAGCAGAAGGCTTGGAGACCTAACCGAACGGCGTCGTCGGAGCGAAGCTTGTGGATAAAGTCGGCGGAGGAGGACGCGGAGAGAGCGTCAACGAGGACGGTGAGGCCATCGGCCATTACGGAACGAATCGAGCGGTAGAAAGAGGTTTGTAGGAAGAGTGAGTGTGGTGTGTAAGAAGTGGAATTGAGTAAAAAGACGTGAAGTGAGGGGTTTATGGTATTTATAGTGTAGAGGGCGGTGATGATGAATTGGAGAAGAAGAAAGGGACAGAGATATAACTATTGGTGCTACTTTCCGACTTTGCTTAATGGGAAAGCACCAATCTACCAATTCTCATTTCGATCTAGTTTCACTCTTCTCCCATTGCCAAACACAAAAAATAAACCCCAAATGTTAAAATAAAAAATCTAAAACCCCTTTCTTACTTTCCCATTTTGTAAACTAAGACTCTGATTGGTTTGCTTCTATTTTTTCACTTTTTTCTCTATTTTATTTATTTATTTAAAAATAAAAGACAACACACCAATGCAGAACTAGGAGAAGATAAAGGATTAAAAGGATCATGTAGAGTTAAAATTGAAAATGTCATTCGGGTATGATGTATATATATTACACAAAAAATGGATATATAACTTACTTTACAACAATACATTGATAAACTGAATTAGTAGTGTCACAAATTTCCAATGCCAGCATAAGATAAAAAAAATGTTGTAATGGTAATTACCAAAGTGGACATTACAATGACCCATGATATAGTGGACACAAAAGAAAATGAAAGTGATACAAAATTTAGTAAAAGGGAATAAAGTTACTTTTTTAGGGAAAAATTGTATATGCATACTAATTATAAGTTGAGAAATATTAGAAAGTATAATAAAGTATATTAAGGAAAATCTTAATTCTATATATTTTTTCCTTTTTTTATAACCATGATTTGTAGTAAAAAGGAAAAGAAGATTTAATGTTGACTGTTTTGTTTATCTTACTTAATTCTCGGTAATCATTTTGAACCATGTCTTCATCCAAAATGTCAAAATGGTTACATAAAACAGCTGTCAAAATGTTTGTTGTCATTTTGAATAATATTATTAAATTATATTAGTTCTTTATTATGTTATTTTTTTAACTATTATTTTTTTAATAACAACATTAAAATATGGTAAATCATTATTAAAGCCAGGTTACTTGTGGTATTCTGTTAAATCAAAACAAGTTTTTTTGATGCTTTTGGTTGTAGGACTACCCACCCCCACCCCCTAAAATTAATTATTTTAATAAAATTAGTTTAAAATATTAATAAAATTATAATCATAAAAATAATTATAATTTTTACTATTATTTTTTATAGTGTTATAATTATAAAATTTTTATAAAATATTTTAATTTTTTAAATTTTGATTATAATTATACAATAAAAACAATCTCAATTTTACAAGTAATTTTAGATAATAAAAACTAAAAAAGTTGATTGATAAAAGTAAAGATACAAAAGGTAAAAGAGATAATATATATATATATCAATTGGTAAATTTTAGAAGAATTATCTTTTCTAGCAGTTAAATGGTGAAAAATAAATATGTAAAACTGTTTGGTTTGATGAACAAGTGAATGTGACAAAGGAGATGAAGTAGTATGAAATTTACACCTTATAAATTTTCAAACCAAATTACACAAAAAAAAAAAAAACTTATAATGACCGATTTTGTTGTCTTTTTTTACATCATTTTATCGTCAAAATTACAGTTTTGTATTTATTTAACAAAGATATTGGGTTTCAACATCTTTAGTTAAAACCTGCAGCAAAATAAGTGTCTCATATTTTTGTTTTTTTATTTTGAAAACCTATATGCATAAATTAATACATGTCCAGACATAAAATATGTTTTGTAACATCCTTTAAAACTTTGCATTTGTTAGTTTACATTGAATTGTCATTTTAACACTATTAACATGGGTTTTTTTTTTTTTTTTTCTTTTT
>Ga0209700_104809_pt1 | contig 23743 bp, 6 predicted proteins | sample SiratroredBW_FD_187528 | JGI IMG/M metagenome (GOLD analysis project Ga0209700, IMG submission 187528) | Root nodule microbial communities of legume samples collected from California, USA - Siratro red BW (SPAdes) (version 2) | ecosystem: Host-associated > Plants > Roots > Nodule | place: USA...
ATTTTTCAAATGTTTTATTTATTTAGAAAAATTATTAAGGAGCCCTTCTTTGATTGAGATCATAACCATTACCAACTTGAACTTCAAACTTACTCCCACAACACACATTTCTAGATCCTAGACTCAAGTCTTCAAACTTCAAGAAATCTTCATCCATCCTTCACATGATCTAGAGCATCTTTACTTGGTTGAATTCATCAAATCACTGCAGCAGTCCACTGGTGCTAACACTACTGATCACCACTTTCTTGTCAACTGGATCCCAAAATTTGTAACCTTTCACACCTTTCTTGTAGTCTAGAAAGATGCACTTTTTTTTTATTTTGCGTCAAGTTTCGATCTCTCATCACGAGACACATGCACATGAGCAGGACAGCCAAATATTCATAAGGGACTAAAATCAACTACATTTCCTGTCCATACCTCTTCTGCAACCTTACCACCCAAAGAAGCTCGTGGTGATCTGTTGTGAGGTAACATGCCATACTAACCACCTCTGCCCAGAAGCGCTTAAGAGGCCCTGCATTCAATCTCAAACATGTAGCCCTTTCAGTTAACGACCTGTTCATTCTTTCAGTAACACCATTTTGTTGTAGTGTCTTTCGCACTGAAAAATGTCTCTGAATTCCATGCTCCTCACAGAATTTTTGGAACTTTGAATTTGTGTACTCTGTGCCATTATCAGACCTCAAATTCTTGATCTTTCTACCTGTTTAGTTCTCCACCTCAGCTTTCCACAACTTGAACTTGTCAAAAACTTCAGACTTTTGTTTCATGAAATACACCCAAACTTTTCTAGAAAAATCATCAATAAAAGTAACATAATACATAGATCCACCCAATGAAGACTCTCTGGTAGGGCCTCATACATCAGAATGCACATAATCTAGAATCCCTTCAGTTCTATGTTTTTCAGTCATAAAACTAACTCTGGTATGCTTCCCAAGAACACAAAACTTACAAAAATTGAGCTTGCAAGTTTTAACACCATGCAATAAATTTCTTTTATGCAATTCAGTCATCCCACGTTCATTAAGATGTCCAAGTCTCATATGTCATAATTTTGTATTATCATCATGTGACTCAACAGAATGAACTCCACCTACAATTGTACTCCCTAACAGTTTATAGATATTTCCAGTGGTTATCTTTTCTTTCATCACAGTCAAGCAACCTTTAACAATTCTAATGGTCTCCCTATCCTCATCAGCTTTAGGAATAAAATCATTCTTATGTAAAGTGTCCAAGGAAATCAGAATCTTTTTCAATTCAAGTATATGCCTAACATCACACAATGTTCTAACAGTACCATCATACATCCTAATTCTGACATCACCAATACCAACAATATTGCAACATCTATCATCACCTAAATAGACACAGCCAGAATTAGCTGACCTGTAAGTCGTAAACCACTCCTGTTAGGCGTTATATGATAAGAGCATCTTGAATCAAGAATCCATAGATCTGAAAATTGAGTAGTTGAAACAGAAAGCATGAATACCTAACAACAAGAAAGTGATTTTCTGTAGGGGATTTCGTATCACATAGGTAAGAAATTGCTCTTCCCTTATATCTACAATATAGATTGCTACATACCAAGGTAATTTAAAACCTTGAATCCCTTAGTGATTAATATAAATCTTTTAGTTTTCAACACTTGAAATCTCTGAACCTATTGTTTGAGTTTTCTATCAAATATAAGTGTATGTATATCTTGAATATCTTTTTTTTCGATTTTCTTGAAAAATACATGCTTTATAAAAATCATAAGATTTTCTCTTAGATATCCTACAAATGAAAGATGCACAATTTATGCTAAATTTTCTATATCTTTAAGAAGGGATTAAAGAATGACAACATAGTTAGAATATGAAATGGTATGATGATATCTTCAATATAAACTACTTGATTATATTTCTTATTGAAACTTATGATAAAAGTTGTTCCTCAAAAGAACAAATATTGAAATGTTAAGGATGTTTTTGGATATTTGTGATAAATATTAAAGCCTTTTCTTGAGTTTCTTAATTATAATTAGGTATCAATCTATATATATATAAGCTAATATATTGAATGCTTAATTATATCATGAACTTGTTAAATTAGTTTTTTTTATGAAAATTAAGAATTAGTTATATCTCAATCTTTTCTATTAGTGATTGAGTAAAACTTTAGTTTCTAAAAAATAGATTAAATACGGTTGGGAATCATTTTTACATAAATATATTAGTTTCCAGACTGTTTTTGAGTTTTTTGAGAGAATAATCACTTATTAGAAGCTATAATTGAATCACGTTACCAAACACACTCCAAATTAAACTAGGAAGCTAAATTTGTAGTATAACTAACTTAGGTCATTCTTCCCAAAGACTCTTCAGTCGTTCTCTTAAAAGAATTAAGGGGTTTTAATGAATAATTAAATTTAATAAAATAAAAATAGAATTTTAAACAAATTAAATAAATTCAAGTAATAAATAAAAACAAAATTTTCATCAGATTAAATATTCAAGTAATAAAATAAAAACAAAACTTTAAACAGATTAAATAAATGTAAGTAATAAAATAATAACAGAATTTTAAACAAATTAAATAAATACAAGTAATAAAATAAAATAAAAACAAAATTATAAATAGATTAAATAAATGCAAGTAATAAATAAAAACATATTGGATAAATGCAATAAAATAAAAACCAACCTGACCTCTCTCCGCCTCTCCCAAATCCATCACTGGCTCCTAAAAAAAATCCTAATTACATGTGTACGTTAAATAGACTGAGATCTCTACATCCATTTAACATTCTGAACACCCCACAATCGTGGAGCATCTCGTCAAATACACAATATGTTGAACAACTGCAATCGCCCACTATGAACAATAATATTATTGTGACTTGAACATAGGTTCAAAAATTCCACAACACAATACAATCTGTATTGATTCAATTACTAAATTAATCCTATTATTAAATCTAATAATCAAATTAAAATAGCAATTGAGCATGTAATTATGGAAAGAATTCCAAAACATGAACTCAGGATTAAGAAACAAGAAAGCACTTGGAGATCGGATTGACCAAAAGAGAAAGAAAAGAAAAAATGTATTTAACTATCTACTGTCTACATGTCGGCTCTACCAAGAGAGCTTTATTTATAAAGAATTTAACCTAAAACATGAAATGACTAAATAACCCTCCATAAAGAAAATCTGCCCAAAATATCTAGTGTCGCCTTGCTGTCCAACCTCTTTATACCGACTTCAAGTCCAATTTTGACCACTTTCTAATTCGAATTTGATCTTGGCCCTTGAAAAATATTTGTAGATCTTTAAGTTATCGGCAAAAAAAAAAAAAAAAAAAAAAAACAAGAATCAAGTAAACTTGAGTTTTGTAGCAAAAGTTATGGAAAAAATATGAAACACACTCAAATCTGTTAAATTTCCAAAAATAATAACAAACTTTTAAGTGAAACCAAATTTACCCAATTAGATCAAAACGATGTAAAACCCTAATAATTACCAACTAATTTATCTTTATTGTTATAATTATGAAATCGAAAAGTGGTAAAAATAAATAATTATCAAACTCTCCCACACTTATCCCTTTGCACTCCTTGACAAAATCTAGACCTAGATAAAAGAAAATGAAGGCTAAGTAATCAAGATTGTAACCAGATTCAACAAGCTACCAATAGAAAAGTATTTGAGCAAGGAATATCAAATCAAAATTTATTTTCAAAGGTTGATCAACAAAGTGTGAATTTCTCTCTTCTCGGATTAATCAATTTATGCAACAATTATGCAATTGACATGTATGCTGGCCTCCGAAAATAGTGTATCTCTCTTACTCTCGAGTGTTTAGGGAATGTGTATAGCACTCAAACCATCTCAATGAACATTGCCTTACCATAGGCTTGCAAGCATTATAATTCTCCACTTCTGAAACACAATTTTGCATCATTCAAGACGACTTTATTAAGGTTGTAACTAGGCTAAGTTAATGGGTAGGAATTTTTTTTGACAACTGAGGTAACATCCAAAGATTATTAAAAGAGCAAGAGCATGATATTTTTACAACATCAATCAAGTTAATCATGAAAGCTACCCAATAATTGAAATTACGCAAATTACTTCGACCCAAGCTATACAAGCATTTTCTTCTCTCTTAATTTTTGTTTTGTTTTTGTTTTTGTTTTTTTTTTATTTTTGTTTTTATTTTTTTCCTTTTTTTATTTTTTTTCTTTTTGTTTTTGTTTTCGTTTTTCTTTTTTCTTTTTCAGAGAAACTCCTATGACAAGAAGAGAGAAGAATGAAATCCATGATCAAAGAATAATTCCTAAAATCCATACACGATCAATCAACCTTTCCCCACACTTAGCATCTTGCACGTCTCAGGAAACATCCACACTTAACAATTTACAAAACCCAAAAGAAGATCATCATGCTCAATTAATAATCAAAGGAAAGGAAAAAAATGGTTTTACATTTAGGCTTGTAATGAGCTAAATGAAAGAATGAAAATATAGGTTGAAAGGGTTTTACAAGGAAGATTATTGTATATGATGGTTGTATGGTTAAGTAGGTGAAACAATAAAAATTCCTCAATCATAATGATGCAAACAAGTGAACATACAATTTTAAAAAGAATGAGAGCAAGTTCTAGAAAACAACATTCATAAGAGACAATGTCATACAAGAAAGAAAAGAGAACGTATATAGATAAATCCATTCAAGCAGGCCCAAATAAGCCCACGAGGTCATAAAATGCAATACATGCATAAAAGCTGAGTACACAAATGGTTCAACACATTTACCAAAATCTATATAAGAAATAATTCAACCAAGTGAATCAACCAAAAATTAGGGGTTTAATTCTGAGCTCAATACTAATAAAAAAGGTTGAATGCCGAGAAGGTACCAGTCAAAATAAAATTGCAGTTTCTAAGAAAAATAACATTGCAAGGAAATGAAATAAACTAAAAGAAAATACAAAGGAAACAAATAAGATAATGTAAATGCAAAGAAAAAAGAAAAAAAATCAAAGGAGAAAGAAAACTCCCTCGCCGCCTCATGGATACATGGCGTTAGTGAGCTCTATGTCCTGCACCTCGTATTCATACATCAAGATCGATTATGGTAATTAGTAAAGAAATAAAAGAAAAATTATTAATCCGATAACTATGAGCAGTCCCTAGCAGTGACGCCAAAATTTGAATAGCATTGCAGAATGCGCCTCAAATTAAACTAGGAAGCTAAATTTGTAGTATAGCTAACCTAGGTCATTCTTCCCAAAGACTCCTTAGTCGTTCTCTTAAAAGAATTAAGGAGTTTTAATGAAATAATTAAATTTAATAAAATATAAATAGAATTTTAAACAGATTAAATAAATTCAAGTAATAAATAAAAAAAATTTTAAACAGAAAAAATAAATTCAAGTAATAAGTAAAAATAGAATTTTAAACAGATTAAATAAATGAAAATAATAAAATAAAGACAAAATTTTAAACATATTAAATAAATGTAAGTAATAAAATAAAAACCGATTGGATAAATGCAAAAAATAAAAATCAACTCGACCTCTCTTCGGCTCTCCCAAATTCCTCACTGGCTCCTATATAAAATCCTAATTACATATGTGGATTAAATAGATCGAGATCTTTACATCTATTTAATATTCCGAACACGCCACAATCGTGGAGCATCTCAACGAATACATAATATGTTGAACAGTTGTAATCGTCCACTGTGAACAACAATATTATTCCAACTTGAACACTAGTTTAGAAATTCCATAACAAAATCCAATTAGTATTGATTCATTACTAAATTAATCCAATTATTAAATCTAATAATCAAATTAAAATAGAAATTAAACATATAATTATGGAAAGAATTACAAAACATGAACCTCAGGATTAAGAAATAGGAGAGCTCTTGTAGATCGGATTGAATAGAAGAGAAAGAAAAGAAAAAGAAAAATTGTATTCAATTTTCTACTGTCTATTGTGATGTAACGTCGGCTCTATCAAGAGATCTTTATTTATAAAGAATTTAACCTAAAACATGAAATGACTAAATAGCCCTCCAAAAAGAAAAGCCACTCAAAATATCTAAGTGTTGCCTTGCTGTCCAACTTTTGTGTATCGACTTGAATCCGATTTTAACCACTTTCCAATTCGAATTTGATCTTGGCCCTTGAATATCATTTGTAGATCCTTAAGTTATCTGGAAAACAAAATAAGAATAAAGTAAATTCAAGTTCTATGACAAAAGTTATAGACAAAATACGGAACACACTCAAATATGTTAAAATTCTAAAAATAATAACAAACTTTTAACTGAAACCTAATTGACACAATTACACCAAAACGGTGTAAAACCCTAATAATCACCAACTAATTTATGTTCATTGTTATAATTATAGAATCGGAAAAATAAATAATTATCAACAATCAATTATTTCATGGAATTCGAAATACTATAAAAGAATTTTTCTCCAGGTTAATCGATTACAGAAGTTTTCAATCCATTATTACAATCTATTAGTTATCTTAGTGTTATGCCTTATTTAGTTTATTGATTACTACACTTTATAATAATAATACATTGTATTTTCTCCGATGTCATATTTCATTTTCTTAACACTCGGATAATTGTTTAAGTCTTTCGCACATTTGTTCATAAAGAAAACATACAATCTAAATTAATGAGTTAAAAAGCTTTTGAGATATGAAAAATATTTTTAAAAATATTTAAGAACATTATAACTTATTATCTCTCTTTCATTCGATTAAAGCAAAAAGTTGAGAAATTTGTCTAAGTTATTAAAAAAATTATCTAAAACTTTAAGAAATTAACCAAAGAGATAGCAAATTATTTCACTTTTCAACAGATTAAACTAGAGGATTGTGAAAACAAATTTTAATCATTTAATCGGTTAACATTAATTTTAATCTATTAAAATAGAAAATGATATAACTATTTTTCAAAGAATAATCGATAAAATACTAAAATAATCTATTAAAAGCATTAGTCTCAATTTTTAATCAGTGCTTTCAATTTACTATAAATAGAACCTTTCAATAACTTTTTCATAAGAAGAATTCATAATTAAAAAGAGCATTTGAAGTGATAAAGAGAATTTTCATATACTCATTTTGAGACATCAAGATTTAAAGAAAATCAAAGATTTGACAAAGGTTTTACGATTGTTCCCTTGAGTGCTTCTATTGCGGATCCTGTGGGTAACTTTTTTCTATTCATTTTATATTGATTTGTTAGGTTGTTCCGTATTGTTTTACTGTTGTGAACTAGAAGTGTTTCTAGTGTTTGTGATGCAAACCCATCTCTAACACTGCTGGCAAGAATAAAAAGGTCATTGAGTTAGAGTCTTGATCAGGAGCTTATAAGGAGGTTGGGCCTAATTAGGCTTGTTTGGCCCTCCAAACAAACTTTTGAGCCCAAGTTCAAAATTAGAGAAGATCACTCTAGAGATTTTAGAGCTTCAAAGATTACGAGACTCTACTTGTAAAACTTGCATAAAATAGTGTAGAATTTATTTTGGGCCAAGTAGAATAGGATTTTGGGCCTTGTATTTTGGACCAAGTAGTGTAGGATTTTGGGCCTTGAAGCCCATAAGAAAAAGTGGATGGTCTCCTTTGAAAGAAGTCTCCAAGAAGGTGCCACCTAAGAAAAATGAGTCCAAGAAGGCACTACATGCCACTCCAAGTAGGCATCACATAGGAGTTTCTTATTCCAACTTCTTTTGCCACTTGTGCACCTTTTATTGTAGAGTATTTGAAGCTTGGGTTGCAAGCTACCTTTGGCACATGGCACTCTCCCAAAGGAAAGGATCCTCTCCACTCATTACTTGCCTCTTGTCAAGCTCTTATTGAAGAGTTTCTGATAATGTTGCAAGACAAGTCATCTTTTAGTCTATAAATAAGAAGCTTATGTAATTGAAAATTTAGCTTGAATGAATAAGAATTAAAGTGCTGCCAAAATTTTCTCTTTTTGTTCTAGAAGCTCTCTCTATGGTAGTCTCAATTTTTAAGACTCTCTCTATTTTCCTCCTCAGTGTGTTGGTCTAACCTCACACTACATTCACTTCCAAATCCATCTCATAAAACCACAACAACAATTCTTTCACTGCATCTACTCTAATTCATGTTGAAACAAGAAATCTCTAAGAAGAAGCACATTGAAGCATGTAATTGCATCAGTTTTTTTTGTTGTTGTTAAAAATAACTAATAAGGCATATATCCTCTTGAGTGATAAAAATTTTATAAAGGATGAGATGCTTTTGAGGTTGGTCAAAAGTTTATAGGCATATATTTTTTGTGAGCAAGAGTCGATAGAGGTTGATATTCTTTTGTAGACTATATCCTCTTGAGTGTCTTCAAGAGTTGATTGTTGTTTTGTTGATCTTGTAATAGTGGGTTTCTTTGTACAAACTTGATTTCATATTGGAATCAACAATTCTATGGTTAAATTGTTGAGATTGAATGTAGCATCGGTGGATCAGAACCAGTAGAAATCCTCTTATGTTTTCTTGTTGATAACATTTATTTTCATCATATTTTGGACCCAATTTTTACAACGAAATCAACTCTTTTTAAAGTTTAACCCTACTTATTTCTTTGTTTTATTAGATTTTTGTTAATAATTGATTACTTGTGTTGGAGAATGGTAGGTTACACACTTTTGCCTAAAAAGAGAACAAAAACCACTGGATTTAGAAAAAAATTGAAGCCCATGAAGAAAGATACACAGAAGGCCCATGAAGGAGGAATACGGATAGAAAGCCTAAAAAATATAGGAGTCAATGCAGTGCAGTAGCACTCGACGCGACTGCAGTTGGGATAGGTGCGAGTTAGATCTTGGGCCAATGTAGGGAGAGTTGAGCCTAACACCACTTAAGTTGGGTCACGCACTGAAATCGTTCAAAATCTATTTATTAAGTGTCTGTGTTAGGGTTTAGGAACATAGAGATATAGGAGAAAAAGAGCCAGTCTTGGACAACAACTTTAGGGTTTTTTATGTGTAATTGTCTTCCTCTTCCATTGTTCATGTTGTATGTTTAGGGTTCTAATAACTACAAGGAACTAAACTCATTGTTGTTGGGGATAGATGTAACCTATGTGATCAATATTGTGTTTATATATATGTCTTTTCCTTTCAATGTCAGTATTTTAATTTTACATTTAATGCTTATTGTGTTAATTCATGGCTTGACACTTTGATTATAAAGATATTGGAAAATATCATTAGTAATTAGGATCTGAAGTGAAATACCTAATGAAAGTTTCTATCTAGAAATAGAGCATGATCCATTTTTTGTCTTAAACCCTTGTAACAAAATCAAGTATTTTCTGTATAATTGATAAAGGAATTGATAGTTAATAAGGAAACTTAGGCTCATTCACATAAAAATAATTAGGATTTTGGTATTATTGTGGGCTAACATTGTCATTAGTAAGGAAAAGAAGGTAATTCTCTTTTAGATTGAGGTATGATGAAGTCTAACCTTAGCAATATTCATATGATTGATCCATAACCTTATTTTGCTATTTGAGATTTGACATAAATTCATAAAAAAATTTGATTTGTTTAGCATAATTTATATTATTTCAAAAACCACTTAAACTATATAATTGTTCTTTGGTCGAATTTTATTATAATTGTAAATATTGTTGTGTATTGCATAAGTCCCTTGGGAAAGAACGATATGTTTATTACTTGTTACATGAGTGACTGGTGCACTTGCCATTGAACGTAAAAAGTGTTAGCACTTGCTCCTGCTTTATCTTCTTTAATTATTGAACTATCTATCTTGAACTGATCTCATATCAACCTTGATTCACAAAGTTAATTGCATTCTATTTTTTCATTAAAATTGTTTAAAAGAAATTTAAAGAATAGAAATCTCTTGTGTTACAACCTATTATTGAATCAATCTGGTTTTCATTATAATTGCATTCAATTTTGTCTATCCCAAAAAAGTTTTTAAAAGAATTCCAAGAAAGGAAATTTTTGTGAAAAATATTTGAAAACCAATTCACCCATCCCCCTTCTTAGGTTAATAAATATATTCTCTTTTATTAGACATATATGACAATAAATCCTTCAGGAAGGCTAAGGTATTCTTTTGATGGTTGGAAGGATTGGAAAGTTTAGGATTGGTTGGGCTTCTAGGTATCATTTGTAACAATTATGAAAGAGGAGTATGTATGTTATGTCAGTTTGTACGGTTCACACGATGTAGATGGATCATTTGGTTCATAATCTTTATTGTGAAAGAGGTTTAAGAGGGGCCAGGTAGTTGTTTTATGTTGTATAGATAAGATGGAAAGGCTTTGAAGTTAATGGTTTGGAGTGAGGTAGGGGGTTTAGGTTCATCTAAAGTGGAAACCATTTCATCTAAGGCATGTATAAGGTTAGGTCCAACAGGGCTAATTGTTAAGATGTTTTTTTTGGGTTTGAGTGTTTAATTCTTAATTTTATTTAGTTTTTGTTAATAAATGATTGTGAGAGTCAAACTAAGAATTTAATACTAATTCAAGCTATTTTTGGTGAAATTTAACAGGAAAACATTGGATGAGAAGAAAGAGGATTGAAGCCTTGAAGAAGTGGGAAAAAAAGTAAAAGATGGGCAAATAAAGTCAGACCTAGCTCAGCCACGTGAGCCCGACTTAGGAAAACTCGAGAGCAAGCATATGGAAATGTGCCTGACATAGGATACATGTGTTCGACACAAGTTGGTCTCTATAACTAAAACAGTAACAAAATCCAGTTGTGCCTGACATAGCTGACCTGGGTTGGGCATGAGCGTCGATTTTAGAATCTTATTTAATAACCTCTTAGGGTTAGTGTTAAACATCTTTTGCTAAAGCTGAGAAAAGAATCATTTTTGTTCGCATTCTTAGGGTTTATTTGGAGTAATCTTCTTATTCCAACATTCTTCTTGTAATGTTTGGTTTCCTCATGTTTATGAGGAGCTAATCACTCGTTGTTGGGGTTAGGTTAAATCTTTTTGAACTTTCATGTAATCGTATTTGGGCTTATGTATTTATTATCATATTTTTTTCTTTCAATACATCAGTATATTAATTTTATTGTTATGCTTGTTGTGTTAATCCATAACTCGATCATTGATTTTTAAGAGTATTGGAAAATATCTTTTGAATCTAGAAATGAATTAATTTGCTAGATGACGCTCGTGTCTAGGAATAGAGCGTTATTCATTTATTGTCATTAAGATCCTTGTGTGAATGTATATATAATTGATCAAGGAATTGACGGTTAATAGATAATCCCTAGGCTCATCTGCAGAGGAATTAGGTTTGACTAATATTGTGGGTTGACATTGATTATCGATAGAAAAGAAGATAAATTTTGTTATCATGAAAGTGAGGATTGGTGAGATCTAACTCTAGAAGTTCATCATTAATATATCCTTTTTCTACCTTTAAGTGTTGATGAAATAAAAAATATTCTTTCAATTGTTATTTTAAGTTCCTACGTAATACATCAAATTATGAAATTGTTCCTAAATTTGAGTTTATTATAATTGTGTAAATTATTTTATATTGCATAAATCTTTTGGAAAGAACGATAATTTTATTACTTGCTACATTACGACTAGTGCACTTGTCATCATTGCAAATTTTACTAACAAGTTTTTGGCAACATTGTCGAGGATTTGTATTTCAATATATACAATTGTTCTTTTATTTTTTACATTTAATTTTCTTTTTAATTTATAGACTAACTTGTGATGTTAGGTTTTTGTTTTCTTTTGTATGCAAGGGTCTATCCGTACCATGAGGACAATTTCTTCACAACCACTACTTGTAGATCCAGATATCGAAAGAACTACAAGAAGAAATTCGTCTGATAATAGAAGAACAATGGTCATCAAAATAACCTTGAAGAACAAAATTCCACAAACGTTGATGATGGTGTTGGAATTAGGTTAGGATACCACAACTATAACTTAACCACAATGTTTTTTTTTTTTTAATAAAAGGCTCATGTTAGATATCAGTATGGATTTTGGATTTTGACATCAAAACTAGGCTAATATCCAAAAATTCACAAACCATCTACCATAACATGAAAAAATATTATTGAAGACAAACAAAAGAAGAAAAGAACAAAAAACATGAAGGTCACACTTTAGAAACGAAAAGAAAAGGGAGTTGAAACCTATTATAAAAAAAATTTAGCCTAATACAATATTAATGTTTTTAAAAAATCAAATATGAAGTAATATAAAGGTAAATTAGTTTTTACTTAAATGTTCATGAGTATTTAGTAAAGTTTCATAAAAAAAAATAATGATATTGAAGACAAATATCAAGACAATATAATAAACATGTAACTTTTATTAATATATTATGTTTACAATTTTTATTTTTTACCTTGATATTTTTAATTTACTCATTTGTTGTATATTATTACAATTATTGTTGGCTATATTCTTGATTTTATTTAAATTTTATAGTTTGCATCAATTATTTTTTTTTATATCTACAATAATATTACTACTTTTGTACAATTCAGTGTTATATGAATTTAAGTTCTTTTATTTAAAATAATGAAATTATATCAAGTTGTTAAAGGTATAAATAATTTATTTAAATTTAAAAATTTAGTGTAATTTAATTAATTTATTTTTTAGAAACACTACTCTACTTGGACTCAAATCTTATGATGGAACTTTGTTTCGATTATACTTTAAAATAATTTTTTTAATTTTTGTTTGTACTGTGTAGGCTGAGAACCACTCATCTAGAAGCACTTCCAGACTGACGACATATGACTGCTATAAGAACTCTTTTAAAAAAATTATTTTCATGAGAAAATAAATTTAACTTGATTTACTTTATAGTAATTTTTAAAAATATAATTACAAGATACACAAAAGCTAGTAATAAAAATTTAACAAATATTATTGAAAATATAAAAATTATCTAATTTATATTTTTTAAGCGATAAAAATATTATGTTATTTTAGGGCATTCGTTAGCTTCACCTATTAATTGTAAATAGTTTATTCACATTTTCCTAAAATTAAAAAAAAAAAATCATATTGATAAATATATCATCATATTTTTTAAGTTACAGTAATACTTTTTTTTTTCTTTGTAACCGCCATATACTGTGCTTTCTGATTAGATTTAAAAGATAAATAATCATTTGAATGATTGCATTATATTTTAAACTATATAGTTATAATTGCATTTATAATTTAAAATCTAAACTCTGCGGAATACAAACATCAAATTTAAAATAATAAATCATTATTAATTTTTAGGATGTCTTTAATCTGAAATTAAAATCTTGTGTTTAATTTTATTTCTAAAACTCATACGAACCCAGAATAATTATAAAGTTGGAAAGAATAGAATTGAAATAATTTAGAAATTCTTACAAAACTATAGAGGATTACACAACACCTGAAATTATCGAATAATTACTCTTGAATCATGATGAAATTTTTTAGTGAATTAAGGTTTTTATCGTGCAGCATTATTATTCTATAACATATATTATGTGCCATTGATGAAAAGTCGCTCGAGGCTTTTATTGGACAAAAAGAATTAGTGAATAGTTTTTGTGTTTGATTCATTTCACATAAAGTACTTGAATAATGAAAGAACATGTAAAAGTTACTAGAATCACCTTTATAAGAAAAAAAAAAAACTGATCAAATTAGTTTTAAAATGTTAAAAAAAATTAGAAAATTCGTTTTATTATTTAGCGAATATTTTATCACAATCAATTATAAATATTTTTTAAATATTTAAACGATCAAGAAGATGACAAATGTCTACCTACAATATCGTGTACGTTTTTTTACTAGTAAATATTTTTTTTTATTTTTTTTCCTATATGACATACAACATGGTCATTTCATATATTTTTTTACTCGCTTTTTACTCTTTTGTTCTTTTTGAAGTGTCTTATTTTTAAAATATTTTTAATTTATTATATTTTGGTTTTCAAATTTAAAACAACATTAATTTTTTTATCATTTCTATTTATTACTTAATATATTATTATGTAATTATCACTAATTAGATATAATTAAAATATGGTACATATTATATTTTTCAAATATATGCTTTACAAATTCTAAAATATAGTGTGCATCATCATTTATAGAATAAGATCACTTAAAATAGTGTATTATATGAAGTACCTTTCTTTTAGTCCAGAATCATATAAACCATATAACATTAGATATTATAGTCTTTGAATTTTAATGCTCACTTTTTGGCAGATATTTTATACTCCAGTAAAACTTGTCCGCAATTAACTATAACAAATGAAGACAAATGTCTGGCCAATTAAGGACAAAAAAATATAAACAAGTAGTAGTGAAAAATACTTATCACTTTATGCAATGAAAGCTTATTATTAAAATACAATCTCCAATACAAGTCTAAACACTTGGTTACAAGGGCATTGAATTAAAATTTACATGGAGTTGAGAAGTTGACCTATTGGAGCATAATAATAAAAAACTAAAAACAATTTCAAAGTAAAGGGGAATTTCAATGATTTTGCTCCCACAAAATTGGGGCAATTTGTTGATGTGTATACATAATGGAGAAGAGTAAGCACTGACGCTAATACGCAATGAAATGAAAGGTCAAGTGGGCTTGAGCTTGGGTTGGGTGGGCCCATTACAATGTCCCCTTTTTGTCTAGGGGCCCACACTTCTTTACCCTGACAACAAGTTTGGCTCTTTGGGTCACCATGGTTTAGTTGACTTTTTTGTCTTTGGATAATTCCCATAAAGTACTCTACTCAACCAAAAGCTGCAAAATTAGCTTTTCTCTCTCAGGTTGGTTAGGATAAAGTGTAGGGTTGGAAATGTTTATAGGGTTTTGGGAGCATCACATGGGAATCCAGTCAAATTGCCTTGTAGGCTTCTTTTGGTAGCTAAACAAAAGGTTGATGGAAGTAGTAATGAGAAAAACAGATAGAAAATCAGCTCAAAATTTTATGTTGTTTGTTTTGGGAAGAATATAGATAAATTTGAAAATAAAAAGTGTCTTGTTTGACAAGGGAAAAGGAAGTTAGATTATAATTAAAAATATAATTTTTACCTTTAACAGTGAAAAATATTGAGTGATCCATAAAAACATGTTTGGTTGACAATTAGAAAAATATTTTTTGAAAATAGTTTATGCATAAACATATAAAAGAAATTGATTTAATTTTGCTTTCATGACTATTAGAGTTTCTATTATTATTGTTGTTAGATCTCATTAAACTTATCACATATGTGTTAATGATTTCCATCATTCACTTCAAAACTATAAGGACAAGTCAAACATAAAATTAAAAAAAAAAAACAAAAACAAAATCAGACAACTTTTTAAAATTTTAACAAATTTAAAAAAATTAAAATTTTAACAAATTTTTAAAAAAATAACAAATTAAAAAAAATAAAATTTTAACAAATTTAAAAAAATGTATTTTTTTTAAATATAAAAAATAACAATAAAAAGTATTTTCATAAGCCAAACACCACCTAAAAATATGTCAACGCTCAAACTTTATAACTTTCTCATCTATATTTCAACCATACCTAACAACACCAACTTTTCATCATTCTTATTTCCATTCTCTCTCTAATTTATACTTATATTCAATGAATAATGTTTGAGTTCTGTTCATGTGTTAATGGAGTGAAGTCTAACAACTTCCGAAAGGGAAAAGCCCCCGTTGGCCCACTCCATATGCTTATATTAATGCTGTCTATCTATCTATCTCCATGTTAATCAGAGAAGACTTTTTTTTACAAAAAAGAAAACATTCTTGAGGGTGGCCAGGAATATCTATCTCCATGTTAATCAGAGAAGACTTTTTTTTACAAAAAAGAAAACATTCTTGAGGGTGGCCAGGAATATAGACAATTAATTATATCTATCTTCTTAGGTTGGTCGTGCATAAACCTAATGGGTCATTTCATCCACTTTATTGTTGTTGTGTATGTTGTTGGGGAGGGGTGTTTCCTTTTATCTAGAACACTACATCTGTGCTAGCTCTTGGCAGAGAAACATCATGTGAAGCTACAGTTTTGTATTTGGAAATGTTTCTGACAGACCAATTATCATGTTCCTGTAATGTTTATAAATTTAATTAATCAAAACTTCGAGATATATCAGAATAATAACAAAATTTGTATTGAACTCTATTATTTCGATGTTATTTGATTTACATCAACTAGCATTTCATTGACGCAAGATTGATCAATGAGGCACGTCTTAGTTCTTAAGAAATATTTACTTTAAAAAGTAATAAATAACTATTTTGATCCTAAAACGATCTATGGGTCTCTAAAACTAAAAGAAAACCTTTTGATGTGTAATCCGTAAATATTTTTAAAATTAAAAGAATCACTTTATTAATTAATTAATTATATATATATATATATATATATATATATATATATATATATATATATATATATATATATATATATGTATGTATATGTATTTAGAGACTAAGATCATAATAAATGATTAAATTTAGACCCGGAAATGAAATACTTAGAATTTTTATTAATTTTTTTTAAATTTCAATCACTAATGTGACAAGGAATTACACCCTCATGGACCAAAACAGTGGTTTATTCTTGAAAGAAACATGTTTAGTAAATTGAGTAAGAAGTTCCTATTAAATAAAAGCTGAGCAATAAAAGAATAATTCATTAACACAATTCTTTCATTATTTTTTTAATACAGTATTCACTTGTATGTTTTCTTCATATTTCATTAATGAAAATCTATTTTTTCCAACTTCTATAATAACGTAACTATAGTAGACTATTGCTGAGAAACTATTTATCAAATCGGTTCAAGCATATAAAAAAATGGAAAACGGAAATTATTTTTCATTCACATTTAAAGAATACATAAGTTAAGGTATTTATAAAAGAAAAAAAAATTAATTGTAATATTTTATTTACAACTAAACAAACAGTTGTACTGTGTACTAATTTCTAATTTTGAGTTTTAGTTCTTTAGTTATTTTATGGAGATATTATATATTTAACTTCATATGAAAAGAGTGTTATAACATTTTGTCTTTTTGAGTACAAAAAATTCATGCATTAAGATACTTGAACAACTAGTAAAATATACTTTTTCTCTTTACTTTATCTCCTCACTAGTCTTGGTAAAAATAATGTTTTTATGATTGTTTCATTGTGATCATCTCCTTTTTGAATAGCAGGTCATAGTCATGTGTGGTATCCTAAGATCATTCATAAGTATACTAACTAAACCAAACTCCATAGCTAATATAAGGCCTGTTGTTACATAAAAACTTGAGTGATCCTACAATTTCCTTGAACAAAGTTGCATTTATTGTTTTATCATCCAATTCTTCAATTAATTTCGTATTTGTTATCACTAGTGTAGGAGTTGTGTTACAATTTTTCATATTGAAACTTTTTAGTACTTCACGAGTATATTTCTTATGAAGTAGAAGTATTCTCTTAAGATTGTGTAAATATTCAAAATCAAGAAAATAACTGAGAGTTTCCCAATTAGACATTTCAAATATAATCCATTTCCACCTTAAACTGCTTAAACATTAGTCTGAACATTTCTATGACAATTAAATATCCACATAGAGACACACAAGAAATAAATTCCTATGTTGAGTTTCCTTCACATATACACTAAATTCAATCAGTCAACTTATTCCAAGATCAAGGGGCTTGTTTAAGGCTGTATAGACATTCTTTAGTCTGTGTACCTGAAGTTTTTTTCCTTTGACTTCAAATCTACCTCTTCCTACAAACATTGAGGAATGCTGACTTAACATCTAACTAGCACACAATCCAACTTCTATAACTGGCCACAACAATCACTCATCAAATTGTCTCCATCCTCGCAACTGAAGCATATACATTTGTATAATTAATTCCTTGTTTTTGAAAGAAGTCTTTGGCTACCAACCTGTCCCTGTGCTTGAAAATAGTGTCATGTAGTTTGAATTTGTCTTCAAACACCCATTTCAAATTAATAAGATGTTCAGTCTATGGTAGATCCACCAACTCCCAGGTTCTGTTTTTCTCAATAGCTTTTAATTCTTCCATCACGACATCCTTCCATTCTCTAATGCCAAGAGCCTGCTTTCAATTTAATGGTTTAGTGTAAACCAAAAATGCAAAAATGTGTCATCTCACAATTATTAGAAACTGCATTGTCAATGTACAATTCATGATCTGCAAGTCTGGTGGAAGGAAATCTCATCCTCTAAGCTCTTCTTGTAGTAGGAACAGATGAATTTGAGGTGATATTTTACTTGTTTTTATACATTTTTCAAGGATAAATGGAATATGAGTTTCAGATTCACTTTCCCAATCCCACAATGTAGTTTCATCCACAATAATATCTCTATTAATAACAACTTATAAGTACCAATTGGATGATATTCAACTACTATAAGAGTTTCACTCTTATCATCCAACTTCTTTCTTTTCTATTTTGGAATGTATTTATAACATAATGACCAAAAAATCTTTAAATGGTGCACAATAGGCTTATCTCCATAGTTGGCTTCTTTGGGTCACTGTTTTGAGTCTTTTTATCACTTCACTTAATGGCATTGGATGTAACTCTTCCTACAGAGGTCCAAGATCCAACTCGCTACTCAACTCTACTGTGTTACATTAACTTCTCTTCTATGCACCTCATTCATGGATCTTTTATCTATTGTCCTTTTTTATGGATTTCTTTGTATATTTCTTCATGACTCCAATCTTTTAACACTTTCTATTTTTTTCTTTTTATTTTTTTTAAAACAAGAAATTAGTACAACCTTTTATTCTTAAATTCAAGTTATTAATTATTAACAAAATTTTAATATATTAAAGAAATAAAGAGGATTAAAGTTTAGTAAAAGTTAATTTTATAATAAAATTGACTCTAAAATATAATAAAAATAAATCTAACTTTGTGGCTCTTAATAACATAAAGCAAAGAAAAAATAAATTAGTTCAAAGAATAATTTGGTAGCTACTTCCATTTCAAAAGAATCTATTTTATTTTTTAAAGTAATTTATGTTCTTAATTTTCAATGTAATGTTATTTTTATTTGTCTTCGAAAAAATTACATCAATATTTATATTTATAGTAGATGAAATTAATATATATATATATATATATATATATATATACACACACATTAATATGAGATATTTATTTGGATAATACATTCGTTATTGTTTTTAATAAGTGCAAAAATTATTAATAGTTCTTTATTTTGGTACATATCACAATTTATTAATCTATTTTTATGATTAAAACATTCGCACGAGTTGTGAATTTATTTCTATTAAAAGGAGAATAAAAAAGGAAAGAAGAGAGAACGGAAAGGAGTTAAACACCGAATTCAGTGTAACCTACAATTATTTCAACATTCAAATATCTGAACCCTCTTTTCAAATAAACTTTTCGTCCTCTCCTTCTACAATTGCAGATTCCCTCCAAACTCAAACACCCAACACTTTTTTGGGAAACAAATAAGTCACACAAAAAATTGGCACACGTTACCTTTTATTCCGAAATTAATTAATCAACAAAAAAAAGGAGCAGTTAAATATCCACTGCAAAAAAGCAATTTTACCTGTTTGAGACATTTAGGTACAACACGTTTGTCTCCTCAATGAAAAATCAAAACATGGCATGTGCTTCACCTCTTAAAAAGAAACGGTTCCAACCCGATTAACTTCATGCTCGCTTCAATTCGCGGAAAAAAGATTAGAACAGAAAAATGCGTGGAGAAATGAAGAGAAAATAAAGAAAGAAAGAAAGACAGAGAGACGTGGCAAGTGAAAATAAAATAGAAAAAGAAGCCTATGGGAACATTTTGAGAAAAAAAAAACAAAGAAAATTACAAAATGAATTATACATAATTAATTATGTTGTTTTATTCATAATATAAATAATTATAGTATAAATATTTCATTAATATTTATGTAAATTTTAAATTTATAATTTAATTATGACTTTAACATAATTATTATGAATTTTTATTTAATTTTATAATAATAAGACATAATTTAAAAAATAATAAATAAAATCATCATTTTTTTACTTAATCTAAATAATTTAATTTTCTATTTACTTTCACCTTTTTTATTCCACTACTTTCCATCATACTAAAAAAAGAGTAACGCTCCACACAAACAACACCAAGTATTATCTCTATCTATTTAGGTAGGTTAGTCATGATCAAAGATAAAAGTGAACAGAATTGACCACTGATTCATGGCTCTAGGGTTCAATTCCATGAACATGGAGTGAAGGGGGATAAGGGCTAGGAAATAGAGAGGAGTGTACGTATGTTGGTTCCATCATTTGAGTTCATGTTTGAATTGTATGAAAGGGTGTCTTATCAATGCAATTAATAACCGAAAGGGTGAGGTAAGAGAGAAAGAGACAAAGTTATGTACCCCCACACACAGGGTTTGAGTTTGAGGTGAAATAAAAAGCAGCAAATAGGAGCATATTATTATTGAGTGGAGGTTGAAGAATATACTGTGGATGCCGATCCAATCAAGACCCTGAAGGACCCTGTTAAGCAGACACTTGTGACTTGTGTCTTCTAGTGTCAACTTTTAGTGCAGACAGACACACCCATCTTTTCTATCTTCTGCTTTGTGGGGACAAAACCTTTTTATCTCACCCTAACCCTAACCCTAGTCTCTTTCCCTTTCTCTTTCAATCAACTTATTGTTAGCCCCATAACATTGGCTAGCCACTTACCTCTACTTTAATTTCTTATATTTTACATGCATGTTTAACGAAAATACTTAGTACCATCCTTTTTATTCCATTATTTATTTACTGTATTTATTTTGTTCCCTAATAATAAATGGTTCAATTTTGATATATTGTATCTAGTCCAGATAAATGATTGACTTGTTCAAGATTAAAGAGTTTGGGTCATCAGTTAGCGAATCAAGAAAATATTTCCATTATTTAGCATAACAACATATGAATTAGTGATGATATTTAAGAATAAGATATCTCTATCAATTATTATCATGTAATTGACGATTTACCTCAAGGGTTATTAAGTTTGTGATCAATTGATGAATACAAATTATCGTAGATTCATTTCAGGTTAGTAATTTGATGAATTTGAGCATCATAGTCTTTGCTACGATAAAAGAATGTGAATTTTATTCCCACCATGGTCAGTGCATTCTAAATCCTTAATCCTTGTAAGTATATCTTTATTTCAAATTGACGTAAACATAATAATTTCTACAAATCAAAATGCAAGGTTGTATATATCTTCACTAATGTAAAATTAGTTTTTCACATAATCTTGGACGATATAATAAAATCTATAGTTTTAGTTGATTTAAAAAGTGACGTAAAATATTTATTGTACATTAATCTTTTCCTTAAATAATATAGAAGAGTTTTTCTTTACATCACTGAATAAACCAAAGTAAAAAAGAATCCATTTTATGTTTTTTAATATGAAAATTTGATATAGACAGACATATATTTCACGTTAATTATTGATATAATCAACATTAAAATTTCTATTTTTAAATTATTTTTTATTACCAAATGGAAGCCTATAAAATATAAAATAATAATCAGCCAAACAATATCACTATATTAGGAAAGTTTGAGAAAAAAGTTAAAATAATTAAATAATCTATTTTAACATAAACTGTCTAATATTGTAAATTATTTAAAATATTTAAATATAATAAGAAGATAAGTTGGTTTATACGTTTACGTGCTATACGAGTTAAAACAATTTTATTTTTATTTTCTTATTTAATTTTAATTTTTATCGTTGATAATAAAAAAATAGAAGATAATTTGATGATTATTGTTGTATCTCAAAAATATTATGTTAAAGCATTTAAATTATCAAAGAACTAATTAGTCAAATTAATATATTATTAACCTATATTATACAAATAATGAAATAACTCACGAAGAAGAGGTGGCTAGGGCTAGGTCTAGCGACGCAGGATTCCACAGCAACAAGAAGACAAGGATCAAGTGGCGATGAGACAATGTATGAGACGCGATGAGTGATTTTGACGGGTGGAGATAAATAAAAAAAAAAAAGGGGAAACAAGAGTAAAAATAGGAAATTTTAGAACTCTTTTTATGATTGTTTCGTTATGAACCATATGAAACAATCATTTTTTGCACTAATTATGGTGTTAATTGACAAAAAAATGTATTTTATGTCGATTTCTAATCCCGTCCACATAGAACAATTTGACAAAGTTACAATATTATCATCACACATTTTTTTTAAGTTATTTTTGAAATCAATATCGAACTTATAATGTAAAGTGCTCATTTTTTACTAGTAATACTTTGACTTAGTACCTTTAGTCTAGATCTATCAATGACAATATCATTCAAACTTTTTATTGCTAGTTAGCATCACCAGTAAGGAAATAAAAAAAAAATAGATCGATTTTAAAATGTAAAAATCAATTTGATTCATTTGTTGTTAAGATTAAATTGAATAAAATAAATAAATTATAGAATAAATAAATAAATTTATTAACCATTGATCGTTTCAATCAAAAATATAAATTAGATTCAAATAATTTTACGTCAATTAATCATGAAAGTTACACTAATAAAGTTCAATATATATATATATATATATATATATATATATATATATATATATATATATATATATATATGTGTGTATAATTGGATTAACACGTACGTGCCATACACTTGTTATGTAGTTTATTCTTAAAAAAAGATTTTTTAGATTGGTTTTAGATGCAACGATGTATGTTTACGAAAAAAAAAAAAATGTGAAAAACACATGAAATGAGTGTCCCTGTGAAACGTGAAGAAAAGAAGGTAAATTGGAGTGGGTTTAAGTATGCTACCAATTTGCCGTTGTTCAGAAGTTTAAATTGATATTTATATTTCACTTGCATGGAAGAATTTCATGAGAACTCATTTTTAGGTCACTGATGATGCAAAAATTGGCACAGGTTAATGAAGGGTTGTTATCCATTATCTTATGTCTTATAGTGGATAATTCATTAATTATGCCAGCGAAGAGGGTGGAGTCAATTTGCAGCGAACGAGGTGTGATGAAATTTTGTATTAAAAATATATTAAAGCTTGAAGTTACTGTATGTTGTGGCCAGCATTTATATTAACTAGGAGCTGTTATAAAACTATGTAAAGATGACAGAATTTAAGCATATACATTGGATTAAAAAAGTCATATATAACCAACAATGTCCTGGAGTGCTGTATTGTTTGCATTATAATATAATCGATTATGCCTGAATACATAATTGATTATAATTAGTTACATAATTGATTATATAATAAGACATGATCAATTATGTATGAAATGCATATTATACCTGTGATGATAATTATATCTCTTCTAGAAAAAGGATACATTTAGTTCAATATTGGTGTAACTCAAAAACCTAATATGTGATTTCATTTAGCACTTCACGAGTAGTTCCATTTATAAGCATCTATGTGTATGAAATAAATACAAAATTACAATATATGTACACTAATTTAACGCGATTTTTTTTAAATATTTCATGAAGTTATGCACGAAAAATTAAATCCCAACATTACTTTTCCAAAAAATTAACTTTATATATATATATATATATATATATATATATATAATATATATATATATTTTAAATATAAATATATATATTTA
>Ga0209700_104811_pt1 | contig 23740 bp, 11 predicted proteins | sample SiratroredBW_FD_187528 | JGI IMG/M metagenome (GOLD analysis project Ga0209700, IMG submission 187528) | Root nodule microbial communities of legume samples collected from California, USA - Siratro red BW (SPAdes) (version 2) | ecosystem: Host-associated > Plants > Roots > Nodule | place: USA...
CGACCATTGTGAGTTCAAGCATATCTATGTGTTCGTGTTATGAGAATTAGGTGAGACATACCATTACTTTTGATATGTTCTTTTATAAAACTGGTCACTGAACAAAGAGTTCAATCCTTGGTTTTGTGCTTTTATGTTTTAGTGTGTAAAAAATTGTATGTTTGTATTTTTTTTTACACATGACTTATTCCTCTTGCGTGTATCTACCTTAAAAATAAACTCTTTAACTTGTATTGTCCAATAATCAACCATTTTGTATGCTTGGAACTTTTGGTGGACTCCATCTAATATTATAAACTTATCTATAATAAGTAAAATGCTGGATGATTTTAAAAATAATTAATGACGATGTTCTACTTGTTTCTTATAATTATTTATATTTGTTATTAAACCTAATATTTTCTTATTGAAATCAATACTTCAAAGCATATATATATTTATTAACATTGGAAGGGACTCATATAATTATGTTTTTACTATTAAGATTATATGTGTTCCACTTTTTTTTTTCCTTTCTATAGGCTCCATGAAGATAAAGAAAATAATTATCATGCATTTCTCCAAATTGATTTATTGATAAGATAAAATAATTTACTCGTCTTATTAAAGTTAGTAACAACTATTTCTCATGAATAAATAAGATTAAGGTGACATTCTTTAAGTATTTCATTCTATAACATAAAACATACTTTTGATAATACACTGATCAATAATTTGCGTTTACTTTTTATACATAAATCCTATTATATTTCATAACTATTGAAAAAATGTAATATATTTAAAAATGATATTAATGTATAATAATATATTAACTATCTACACTTTTATTAGATGAAGTCAAACAAATATCATAGTCTAAATGTACAAATACCAATAAAACATAACACAATCTTTTAGATTTTTTTAACAAAACTTTATATGACAGAACAAACCAAACATTTGTGTGATATTTTGAAAATGTATGTCAATTTGGTAGGTCCAAGTTAAATGTATGTAGGTAAATGAAAAAAATAATCAAGTATTAGAACAGTATAATTTGAGTGAAAGAAAAATATACTCTACACAACAATAAATTTGACAGGTAAAACAAAAATAATAAGATGTGATTAAAAGATCGATTTCTTTCCTTCACTGTATATTCTTGAACTTCAAATGTAACTTCCTCAAGTCAAGAAAGATCTCACTATAAAAGCCAACTTTATTAGTCTCAATACATATTTTTCAAAAAATATTCTCATAATGCTAGAAATACCTACGTAATTATCAATCATTACGAGGGCTGTGTTGGAAAAACGGGGACAAAGGGTGGAATAAAGAAAAAAGAAATGGACATAGATGTCATTTGGTGTGAGTATATATTCACCGAAAAAGGGCCATTTTGTGGGTATTGGCGTGTGAGAAAGAGAGAGAGAAGAGTTTCAGAGAGAGAGAGAGAGGGTTTGGGATTGGGAAGGCGAGGGATTGAGGCTGCGTCTCTTCCTCTTCCATTTCGATCTATCCCTCATTCCTGATCATCCAACCACCTCAGCCTCACACCAACACCATGTCTCTCTCTTCTCTCTATCTATTTCCCTCTTCATTTTTTCACTCACATTTCTAGGGTTTCTTTCTGATCCCTCTTTCCCTTTCAGATCTGAACGTCTATCGTCCCAACCATGGCTTCCAAGCGCATCCTTAAGGAGCTCAAGGACTTGCAGAAAGACCCACCAACTTCTTGCAGCGCTGGTATCTCTTTTTCTTCTTCATTTCACTCCCGCACCACGATATTTTTGTGTCCTCTAAATGTATCGTGAAAAAAATCGTTTTTTTTTTTTTCTGGGTTTGTGTTTGTGTTTGTTCAAGGGTTAAATAAAATAAATTTATATAAGCTAAAAAATTGCCGTTTCTGCTGCTCTTTGTAAGCCTTGAACGTGTGTACTGTTACTAACCGTGGTGGAGTAAAGTAAAATTAGGTAATGAAGAATAGGATAAATTGTGTCTGTGTTGCAGGAAAAATAAACATCGGTTTTAAATTGGGGTTGTGGTAGTGTTCCTTGATATTGCAGGAAGTTGCGTGCGAATAAATGTTGCAACCACAATTGCAGTTGCTGAGTGTTTCTATAACTGTGTTATTTTGTTGAGTTTGAAATGTTTTGTAGTATTTGCTAAGGCAAGTGTGTTTATTTTTCAGGTCCAGTAGCTGAGGACATGTTCCATTGGCAAGCAACAATTATGGGTCCTGCTGATAGTCCTTATGCTGGAGGTGTATTCCTAGTCACTATCCATTTTCCTCCGGATTATCCTTTCAAGCCCCCTAAGGTAATGTGTGAAGTCTGCTTGTGGATTTTAGGGGCTTTGTTGTTTTTTTAGGTGTGTCGTAAATTTCTCACATTTTGGCTTGACCAGGTTGCATTTAGGACTAAGGTCTTTCACCCGAACATCAATAGTAATGGTAGCATTTGTCTTGATATCCTGAAAGAGCAGTGGAGTCCTGCACTCACCATCTCCAAGGTTCAGTATGCTTTTCCTTTAGTTTTAAAATGTGGGCATATGGATATTTGAATGGCATGGCTCAAATCAGGTTGTGACCATTGATATAAGGGTATTAATGTATCCCAACTTACAAATAACACAATAAACGTTGAGGGAAATTTACCTAAAAGAAACTACTGAATAAGTTTTGTAGTTTTGTACAGAGTCGCAACATTTTATTCCTTTGTTTTCGCTACTTTAGTCAAAACACTGTTGACTAGATCATAGTTATCTGTACTGTACAATTTGCAATATGATTCAAATGATACAATTCTCACCGCTGCCTATTTGAGTCATTTAGCATTTCTCATTCTTGTGCACTTGAATTACAAGAATCATGATCTGCTACCGAAACACACATTTATTGTGAAACTGGTTTTGCTCCAAAACCGGGTTGATTTTTGTGTGACCAATGTGCCTAGCTATTCCCCCAATGAGACCCACTGTGGCCCACTTGCTGATTTTAATGTTTCCATGTCTTCACCCACTCATCTTTCCCTTTTTCTTGTTCTACAATTTCTTTTACTTTCCTCTGCCGCTCTTTATTGGGTCCTTGCTGTCTCCTTACTACGTCTGCTGCTGATCCTATCTCCCAAAGATCCAAGTGGTGGTTGGTTACTACTGTGACTGCTATTATTTGTGTAGCAGCAGCGACTTTATTTTAGCCTTTTGGCTATTATTATTTTTATCTTTGTTTTGAAGCTTGTATGTCCCTCTATTAGCTATTATAGTTCAAAATGATCATATATTTACATATTTTTTATATGTTAAAATGCTAATAAACATGTATGCGCACACACTCAAACACACTTCATCTTTGTTTGGTTTTAAGCCTATATATGTTAATGTTAAATGCTCCTTGAATTATTTTTGTAGTTATTGATGATGAGTTTGTGTTATGTCTTCCATTTTATAGATTATGTTATATTACTGATCATGAATCTTACAATCTGAGTTGAGATTCCCGAGTTAGGTAATCTAATCCACAATATGGATCCCAATTCAACTTCTGTGAACTTATTAAATATGTTACTAATTGCTTCACATTTTCATATAATATATACTGATATGTTAATGTTTCCCCCCGCTTCATGTTTATAATTGGTAACCTCTTTACCATACTTCTCTTTCTAAACCCTTTCCCTATTAACACTTGGTGTCCTCTGCATGTTATACTATCACTGGCTTGGCTTACAAAGTTTCACTCTATTTCTATTTAATCCCTCTTTCATTGAATTGTCCGTTTTAAATTAGCTTGACATAAAATCTGTGATAAGCTTTACTCTGCTGGGTTATTAGTCTCGATCCACCACCACTGTTCATGGGATGTCATCGAGTCACTGCCATAGGTATTTTCTGACAAAAAAGTAAGAGTAGAGGGCTAAGGACTGAGTAGTGTTTTATAGGTTGATAAAGAGGGGTTTTTGAATTATTCAAAGTTTTCTAACAAAAACTGGAGAGGTTTCTCTTAATTTACTCCTTCAAAAGTTGATCTCAATGCTTTTCGCCATTGTGTTTTTAATTGTATTCTAATGCATAATCAGTATTTGAGAATCGCCCATTCTACTAGTTGTAATTGTAATTTTGTGGAGTCCATGGCTAGATTGTTTTAGTTGTGGTTGGTTATTTTGTGTCCTGGCAACATAATTAGGGAGTGGTTATGTCCGATGAAATATGGCCACTACAGAGTGGTGAATTTAGAGTCTTATTCTATGAAAGTGATTCTGTCTTTAAAGCTCTCTTTTGGCTGGTCCAATGGAGGGGTCCCCATTGAGACCCCGAAATAGCTCCTCAGTATGGCCTGGGGTGGGGGAGGAGAGCATTAGCTGTGATAAAAAAAATTGCCACACCAAATCCAATTTTTAACCCTATCACAAGGGACCCTTTTGTGTAATTGATTACTAGGAATCTTACATAATCAGTTATTGCATGTGGATCTCATTAGTGATCTTGAGAGGAATCTTCGGTATAATGAGTTTTGTAATTATTATGTTTTGCTTGTCATGCCAGGTACTGCTTTCTATATGCTCATTGCTGACTGATCCAAATCCTGATGACCCACTTGTCCCGGAAATTGCTCACATGTACAAAACTGACCGGGCCAAGTATGAGGCCACTGCTCGCAGCTGGACCCAGAAGTATGCCATGGGCTGATTTGTGTTTAGATATTGTATATTGAATGGCTGGCATCTATGAATACTTTTGTGGGTTTGCTTTTCTCTTCCTGTTTTCTGGGGTGAGATTATGTTTCTGTTCTGAGGGATAGGGAAGGGCGGTGTCTTAATTTGATAAAAAAAATAACTATGTTCAACCACTGTGATGTTTTATCATGATGCAAACGCATGAACAGGATGTTATTTGTGTCATGGCTGTGTTGTAACTTTCTCTATCAAGTAATGTAGAAATAGTGATATGTGGGACAAGTTTCCCGTTATGTTCTGAAAAGCGTTTTCAGGTAATCTGTTTTGCGAAACATGTTTTTGAATTTCGTTGAATTTTAACTATTGATTATTGCTTCAAAATAAACTGAATTAGATGGCGCTGTCTGCCAATGTTACATCATGTTAGATAGTCTTAAATAGACACTACTTATTACGACTGTCGGTGGAACTGTTTACATATAGCGCTGAAGGTAAGTTAGAAAACACTGGGCGATTTAGCGAATGCGTTTTAGAACGAAACATTAGCTAAATGTAGACTTAGAAAATCCATCACATATAAATGTACTTATGGTCATAAAAAAGTAAGTGCTTCTTTAACATACCAATTTCGAAACCAGGCGTTGTGTACTTGAGCCGCGTAGGACCAAGTAACATTTATAGTAATTTTAAATTCTTTAATGCTTCGAACCTTTTCACTTTTCATCTTTCTTTCAGTGCATGTGATCTCCAGAAAAGAAAAAAGTAGGGTGTAATTTATAATCCCCAGTATTACATGGAAATAGAAAATTGAGTATCACCACTATTAATAATAATAATAGAAAGAGCATTGATTGTATTTAGAGATTTGGTTTGCGTGGTTATTAAGATCTGAGTTTGGTTTGCCAGAAAATTGGTGTTTTTGTTATTTTTAGTTTTGTAGAACTGTCTGTCTTGTACCTCAAATTATCACACCCACACAACAAAAAAGAGTAGTTTGTGTTTGTTTTGTGGGAGTGATTCCAGCTTGCCAAAATGAAATGTCTGCCACCACTCTTTTCTCCCTTTTCTCCCTTTTCTCCCCTACTCATTTCATCCATTTCACGTCTGTCATATACCAGACAACAAATAGACCGGTTTCTGTTGTATATTATCCCAACCTATCTCATTTTTTACATTAAATCTTTGTATAAATCCCTTTAATTATATTAAATTTTATTTATCTTATTTAAATATTTATTTCAATTTTCGTGTTCAATTTCATTTTTAATTAATTTTTTAAAACACTTTTAGTTTATTATTTAATTTAAAATCTTATTAAATTTTTATTTTATTCTTAATTTCATTTGATTATTTTATTTTTTATAATTATTTTATCTTTATTTAATTTTTGATATTTAATATTAAAAAAATATCTATCAGTGAATATTTGATAATATTATTTATTGTGATTTTTTTTATATAAAATTATTTAATTATTATTTAAAACAGTAAAAAGGTAGATATGAACGTGAGTGTATATATATATATATATATATATCCATTCTTTGATGAAGATGAAAGAAAAAATTTACACATGTTGAGTATAAAGATTTACTTCAACAATGAAGATGAAACAATTAAATTTACACTCACCACGTGCTTCATCCTTAATTATAATCTTATATTATGATGCATATCACATTTTTCTCTCTCTCTTCTTTTCATATCCTAAATTTCTTTCTCTTTCTCTCTGTTGTAATAATACAAAAGTATTTCTTTTTCTGATGAAATATATTTTTCTCTTTCATACATATAATTAGTATAGAGCTGAAAACACTTTTCTCTTTAATTTTTATTTATTCAAACAAACACAAAAGTATACAGTTAATTTAAAATGTATACATGATTGTCTGCTTTTATATTATTCAAGACGATTATTAGTAATATGATAAATTTAGTTTAACCACTTTTAAGAATTTGGTTCTTGTTATGACTTTACAGGCGGAGAAGTTTAATGTAATAACATTAGAATATCTCTGTCAAAACCTTTTTTTTATTAGCTTAATTTTCATGTAATATAATAAATATTAAAATTAGAAAGAACACTACATTTTCAACAATAAAGAGAATGATTTAAATGCCTTCCTTATAATGGATGTTCTATTACATTAATTAATAATAAAATAAAGAAATAGACTTTTAAAATTAACGGATAAACTATAAAAGGCCACTTTATTTTTTGTTCATATGATAAGTCATATCTTAAGTCCAAGATACATTAAGATTCTAATAATTTTAAAATTCCTTTTTTCTAAAAAATATAATTAGTTTGATATACTATGAAGATTTGAAATAAAAAAAAATATATTAAGGCGATAAGTATTTTAAGAAAAGAAATAAAAAAATAATTTCTTTGTATGGATGAAGTCACTATACATAATGAAAATAACAACAACTCTAGAAGTAATTCTGTTTAAGAATAAAGACTTAATCTTAGTCATTATTTAACGAACTTGAATTTTTCATGCAACACATGATGTAAAGTTATTTTAATTTAATTAATTTTAAATTTGAGTGTTGAATATATAATTACATCAAGAGAAACTTGTTATTTATATAATACTTTCCAATTAATTACTTGAATAAGGTCAAATACCTAAAATATGTAATTAAATTCCAAAGTACAGATCAACATTGATACTTGAGATCAGAAAACGTGTGTTGGCTGATCCACTAGCCAACAACAAAAAGAACAATTTAGGGTATGTTTGGATTTAAAATGAAATACCTAAAATCAGTTTTTAATTTTCATGCAACAAAATACTAACACTTAATAGTTTTAAAAAAATTATTTAAAAATAAAGTTTCCTTCAAATTAACATAAAAATTATAATAATTTTCTTTCGATTTTAGTTTAATTCCACAAACTGAAGTTTCAAAATAATGGTTACAGTTTTTCTTGCTTAAATTCGTTCTGACAAACGTGGAAAGCACTTTCACATTTGTATCAGTACAACTCTGCTTTAATAATACCACGTGATACCCATTGATCCCTATAGGCCAGCCTCTCACTATTTTTTTTTTCTTATTTTTGTGTCACAATCTGATATATTCTGTTCTATATTTAAATAATTCAAGATTCTAGCAACCTATTCTGATATTCCAAATTAATATTCTATTAATTAATTAATTAATCAAGACTTTCTGAAACACCCTGAGGTACGATTACATCTCTCTGGCAATGATAGGGTTTTATTTAACATTATCCAATAGAAATTACAGAGTGACATTTTTCTACTTTATCATAACAAGATCTTCTTCACAGGTTTATAATTATATCGCACGAATATACAATAAGACACATAATTATGATATTTTAAAATAATTAATTAAATTTTAAAAAATTCATAAATGTAAATATATTTAGTTTAATCTTATTAAAAAATCTTAGTTATATTAAGTCCTTATAACATTATTTTCATTTTTTAAATATATTAATTTTTAATTTTATCATTAATAAAATTATGTGACTGCTATTTGTTTTGTTTTGATTTTTTTTTATCTTTAACTAATCAATTCATTTGCATTTTCTCTTTTGGTAGAGGAAAGAAACAAGTTCGTAATCATATTTCATTAATTACAATCAACACACTACATAATACTTACATGAAATAAAGAACCTATGGAATTTTTTCAGTAAACAATTATATATATCTATATATCTATATATATATATATATATCTATATATCTATATATATATATATATATATATGTGTGTGTGTGTAAAACAATAAAATTAAATAAAAATATTTAAAAAAATATTTTAAGCTGTAGATAGACTTGAACCATTTTATAATTTTTTAAATCTATCTTTCATACCAATTTTATATTAACAACTTTATACAAATATATAACTTAGATTTTGGTGGCATTCTCTTTTTTAAAAATAACTTTTAACAGGTTATTTGAATTTAAGACTAATAATTCAAGGTGAGTTATAAATTGTTAACTCTATTTAGAAATAACTCACTAAAAACGATATTTTAAAATGAAAATACAGAAAAAAAACCTAAAAATGTCTAAACGTACCAAAAACGCAGTGCAAATGATTTTTTCACCAGAAAAACCGGCCCTGAAGAAAAATAGAAAGAATCATAAAGGCTCATTAAAACCTTTAAAATAATTTCAAAAATTCACCAATATAAATATGCAGTAAATAATGTAAAACTTTGACGCCCAAAATGATGCAAGACTAAAAGAAAAGAAAATATAATTTGAATTAGTTTATATACATATTAAAAAGAAAAACAGTGATAGAGAATTTAGTAAATTTGTTTATAAGAAATTGATTTTAATTCATAAAAAGTTAAATTAAATGCTTGAGTTGGAGTTGATCTGTCAAAATCAGGTTGAGAGAAAAGGTTCCTTCAATACTTTTCCGTGATTATCATCATGTTTTTCCTTTTTTCAATTATTATAAATATATTAACTCATCTCAATCTTTGGCAATTAAAGAAAGCAAAATTGGCTTGTCAAGTTTGAAGAGTTACATAAAGAATTGATTGACCAATAAGTTCTAAAGCAAAATAATGCTAGATTTATTGTTATATTAATGCAATTCTTAATAATAATTATAGCTACAATTAGAACAGTGATAACAGTTATATTAAATGTTTTTTTAACAAGTTAAAGGAACCTTAGAATTTGAAGCTGAAATTACTAATTAAACAAGCATAATCCGTGACAGTTGAGACAACAGTTTTAAGAGTATCTTTTTGTGAGTGAAACTGTTGTTCGGAGTTTTTAAGGCTGAATGGTTACTTTATTTTCACCTTAGGGATTAATGGTAATATAATAAACAAGTTTGTATACCCTCCAAGTTGGAGGCTTTATGATTCATCACATCACAGTACACAACAAAATTATTTGCTTATATATATAAATTATAAACAGCTTCTGTCTCAATACCCCGTTCATTATTTTTACTATTCTGTGTTTAAACCAACACCAAAATCTTTGTTTTTCACGCAAACCGTGATAGCTCTTTCCTTATCTTCTTCGAATCCGAGGTGCAGTAGCAGCACTTCTTGTTGTTTCACAATCACTTACTCGTTTCAGTTCAATTTTTGCTAATTGGGTATGATTTGTCTCTCATCATTGAATTGACCCTTATTTCTTATTAAGCAATTTCATCTTTTTGAGGTGATGTAGTTGTGACTTTTCATTCAATTATATATTTTTTGTTTTTAATTTTGATGGGGTTGTTTTTGCTGTATGGAAAATTATGGAAAGCTTGCAACTTTAACTTTACAGGTGTAGAAAATTTGGTTTTGACGTGATTCCCGATTCCCGAGTTACTTCTCTCTGGTCTTTTGGGTTTTAACAAAATCAATTTTCTGAGAAAGAATCTAAATATTGGGACTTAGAGAGTTTGTTTACTTTGCTTTGCAGTTTTGGAAGGTTCTGGTTTGGCATTCTTGCTAGGAATGGGTGAAATTTGAGAAATAAACCTTGTGTCATGTCTAATTATGCATTGTAAATGGTATTTTATGTTCCTTCAAATTCTTCTCATTTTCGTATTGGCTTGTACAAAACAAACTCTACTCTTATTGTGATTGTGGAGGAGTAGAGGTTTTCTTGCTCTCTGCCTCAACTTGACAAGGGTTGAGAATGGAATAATGTTAATTTCCTTGCCCTGTAGTTGTGTGTGGTTTGTGGAAATGTACTCTAGGAAGTGATTTCTGATATTTGGTTCAGTGAACATTTATAGAAGTGCATATTTTCTTATGCTGCTTAATTTGTGCTTTACCTGTGCGGTCTGGGTGTAATTTGGAGGATGATGGATACTCCATTAATGGGGGTGTTGCATACATTTATTAGTCAACCTGTGACTTGGCTATTCTTTTGGTGGACTAAGAAGTTTTATCTGTTGACATTGGTTGTCTTGTTTCTTTCAGACTTCCATCCATTAAGGTTCACAAATTTGAGGCTCTCAAACAGTTAAATGGGGAATTGCGTGGCTAAGGTGAGAATGTTTGATACATCAATCATATTCCTTGTTGTTATGCTCATTAGAAGCTGAAATCCTTAGGCCTTGCACCTGTTACCTCGGATAAATTGTTTTGTTCTACAGATAGCAGTCTCTTACCTGCAAAGTGTGTAGGGTGTTTTCTCATTGATAGTGTTTGTAATTTTGAACTGATAGATTTTTACAGTGGCTTTGTGTCTGGATGCCGTTGTTCATGTGAATTGTATTGTAATTTGTATGTAATCTGTAGCAGATAGATTGGAAAGTGATGAAACAAGAATAGAGAAACGAATATAGCAGGATCTAACATACTGATGAGAGTTATGGAAGAATTAGAAATTGATAATTATTTATGTTTCTTCTGTTTCTTTGTAACTAGAAGCATGTTTCTTCTGTCAGCCTTTAGCCCCAGCTTTTCTGTTTCTCCTAGCTACTGGCTGCCAGAAAGAACAACCAAAAAGAGCTTTTAAGTGTGAAATGTATTAGCTTTGCAACTTTCTGCAGCCTCAGTGCTTATAGAACTTCATGATATATGAGTCCACATTGTTCATTGATTAGAAAGTTGACTGAGAAGGTTCATGTTTCTAACGCTTTTAGTCTCAAGCTAAGGATAGTGATTCTGATCATGATGTGGAGTTTGCTGCTGGCAATGTGAAACTTATTACCACCAAAGAAGCCTGGGACCAATATTTGGAAGAAGCAAGGAGGGATGGCAAAATTGTAAGTTTTCCCTCCTTTTTACTCTGTAGGACACTAAAATTTAAGTCCTATTTCTATTTTGCTGTGTTGTTTGGATGAACCAATAATGTTAATATGTTTCAAGCAAGTGAAATTTAAACCTAATTCAACCTGATAAATTTTTTCTCATGTGAAGACATAAAGAGTGAAAACAAAGCAGATCCCAATAACATGATAGGTTCAACAAATTTCACTAGAATAAATCATTGATATGTTCTAATACTTATTCTAATTAAGAAAGTAAAATTTAAGTCTTAGTCATTCTTACAAAACTAGTTTATTAAGGTGAGGTTTACACCTACATAAATATTATAATTCCATCATATCATTAGTCAATGTTAGATCTCGGATAGTTTCTATGAAACTACTTTAATATTTCTAATAAATGACATGTTTTCCTTTTCAATAAAAAAGCTTTCCATTTTTGTTTCTTTGATGACATCAGCTAGTATTTTGCCTAATTTGCTTGATCTGGTACAATAATTAACACCATAATCACTTTCTACAGGTGATTGCGAATTTCAGTGCAACATGGTGTGGTCCTTGTAAGGTGATTGCGCCATATTACTGCGAGTTATCTGAGAAATACACATCCATGATGTTCTTGTTAGTTGATGTGGATGAACTAACTGTAAGTACTGCAGTTATATGTAGCTGATTTATAAGTGAATAACTAACAATGTAACGATCTCAACTAAGGGTAAGTTAAGATTTTGATTGCATATGTTGCAGGAGTTCAGCACTTCATGGGACATCAAAGCCACACCAACTTTCTTCTTTCTTAAAGATGGACAACAACTTGACAAACTTGTAGGAGCCAACAAGCCAGAGCTGCAGAAGAAGATTGTTGCCATCAATGATTCACTTCCCGAATGCAAGCCGTAACTGTTTTCTTATTCTTGTTCTGCCCTTTGTCCTCTTACAAGTCACAACTATTGTTTGCCGTGAGTGTTGTTGTATTTTTCCTCGGATGTAAATATGAAACATGTGTGTCTCAGGAATCACTCCAATTCAAAGTGATGTTGTTGTAGTTAGAACAAGCCTGTTCTGCAAATATAACAATTTGTTGTCCTATGTTGTTTAAGCAAATTCAGTTTTGTATCATCACATATGGCTCCATTCTCATTGAGTCAAGGTGTTGTGACATTTGGTTTGGTTATGATATCACTGTTCTACCTTGTCCTCTTCATTTGTTAGTTGTGAATATCAAAATCCTTCACAAAATCTAAATACAAAGATACAGAGAGATCGTTAACCTACTTAGCTTTTAGCAATGCCAAATGTTGTAGCAAACAACTACATACTCTCAAATTAATATATACTTTTTTTTTTATGAATTCTCGCATTAGTTTTTAAAATTAAGAAAATATTAAAGGAGTTTTCCTGTTGACTTTTAACCTTAGAAAATGGTTGGATAACTTTTTCCATAAATATTTAAAAAAAAATAAAAATTAAGTTTGTACATAACAAAGTAGCTTGTTTATAAGTTAACAAAGTATGTTTTTTTAAATTTCAATAATAAAGATCCAATAAATTAATTTTTATATAAGTTAATTTTAACTGATAGGAAATTGATTCTTTTTTATTTTATTTTCTTTCAAATATTTATGAATATAATTTTTCAAATCGATCTTTAATATATATATATTTCAAATTTTGGATTAATGTTATAGATTTATATTTGTTTAATTTAAAAACTAATATGATGATTTCTTAAAACTCAGAAAACGAAGTGACTATTTACCGTAATATTGATCGATTGCGAAAAGGCAGACTGATGTTGCACTCCTTCAAACACTATTATTTTCCTCTTACTAAAAAAAAAAAATCTTGATGTAAAGTGAGGTTGATAAATTAATACATTATTTAAAATTTTATTATTATATTTTCACCTATTAAAAATCATATTTATTTAATAAAAATTTTCAGACCCATTTATTAACAATGTCTTTATCGACAGATATCCAATCTATTAATAAAAATAATATTTTAAAAAATTAAAGACAATTTTTTGAAAATTTTATTTTAAAAAACGTTTTAAGAAATAAATTCCGTAAATTAATTTAAATATATTTTTGAAAACTTAAAAAACTAAGCAAGATTTAATTATGAAAAATTTGGTTGAATTAATTTTGATTGGTTGAGTAATTTAACTTTGAAAAATAAAAATATTCATTAAATTAAATTAAACACATATTTTTTAGTTTTTAATAAATATATTGAATGAATTTACTTATATATATATATATATATATATATATATATATATATATATTATATTATTATATGTGATGAATCACATATAAATAATTTTTTTTCTCATCTTTAATAGGTAATAGTTCACTCTATTTTAATTTTTTCATTTTAAAGAATACGATATTTTAAACTAAATTAAGTGTAAATATATATGCTTATTATGAAACGGGATTATGTGAACTTTTTCTTTTTCAACTTTAAAAATAATATAAATATATTAATGTTAAAATAAGAATATAACATAAGTGATAAGTGAAAAACAAATAGAGAGATGGAAGAAAATTTATTTATACTAATTGTATTGGCAATTCTGTTGATTTCCTACTTATAGGATGACTAAGTAGGTCCTAGTGTCTTTTTAAACACGGTTTATAAATTATTTATTGTATTATAATTGTAATTAAGTGATTAAGTTTTAATCTTAGTTGTCACCTATTTTTTTATTGATGTTTTTGAAATGCTTAGATGAGGCTCTCGAGTACTTGGATAATACACCAGTGCCACAAGCTTAAGTGAAGATAATGAGTCTTCTAAAGAAAATTTCATTTCTTTATAATATCGACATGTTGTTAGTCCCTACAGTATCCTGGTTCTCCAAGATTGAGCAAGTATGACCTACGAAGAATTTAGAACATTTGGGTTGTGCGCTGCTAAAGGATGTGAAGTTCATTGGTGGTGAAATGATCTGACGATTAAGAGGGGTTGCGTCGATTCGTCTTCCCACCTTTTAGTGCCTATAAATAGGATATTTCATGGATTCTATATTCACCTCATTTTCTTCCTTTTTTTGTTCGAGTGTGCCGATTCAAGATACATTTGAGGGGTAACACTGTCTTCCTTCTCCTCTAACAATAGTTCATATTTAATTGAATAGGGTGTCGACAAGGGGTTTTGAATTATTTTCATAGATTTGCGAGTTATAACTCTAGTGACTTCAATAACATAAGCAAGTGGTCTCGGGTTAGTTAGGGGTTAGGTGTTAAGGTGGTTGTCAGTGACGAGATTGACTCGTGCACGGACTTCACAACCAAGGTCGAGGAGTTAGGCAAGAATGATACCCCAGAGTTGAATAAGAATGGATAAATGAACGCGCTCATAAATGTTTTTAGAAGTATTGATGATCATCCATGCTTTAGTATTTGGTGGCTAGTTATACTCGTTCAAAGTTAGTTCTTAGTCTAATTGAAGAGTATGTAGTAATAGTTAAGGATCAATTACCCCTTACCTTAAAATATTTGCTAATTTATATCAATCTTGTTAGACAATGATTAGAATAGATTCAAGTAATTATTTCTTATCTTAGGATGTTTACTAATTTATATCAATCCTTAGACAATGATTAGAATAGATTCAAGTGGATTTTAGTGTCTTTTTAATCATGGTTTATTTGTTATTTACTTTATTATATTTGCTAATTACATAATTAAACTTTAATCTTGATTGTCATATATTCATTGTTGATATCTATGAGATGTGGATTTGAGATACTCGAATATTACATTACATAATAACAAACATAATACAAAAGTATTTTAGAACAATTATTTAATATTTTAAAAAGAATTCAAAACATATCTCTTGACCATAAACAGTATATTTGCACAACAAAAGACTTTAGAATTCTTATTAAAAAATTCACTTTTTTTTAACATAAAGTGATTACAATTACAACTAACCAATATTTTCCTTTCCTTGTCATCATTAGTCAATTCTAATTCATCAGTATTGACAAGAAGATAAAAGGGATCGTTACAAAAATAAGTTACCCACAAGGTCTTTCAAGTTATCTCAAAGTACCAAATGGAAACATAAACTATTTTAAAATTCCTTTAAATGAGTCATTAGACGTGGATTTTTCCATTGTGACTAAGTATAAAAATGAACCAAAACTAAGATAAAAATGTGAAGTATATACATGATAAATCTTCAGATTGAGATAAACATTATACGTATCAAATATTTATAATAAAAAAATAATAATCGATTGTTTTTATCAGGTGAGAGAGTATTCATGGACATCATCGTAACATGGCTTGTCTCTCTTTTGCCCGTTGATAATGCGAAATTGATATTTATTGTGCAATAGCTTTAAGGTGGCCAGCAATGAAAGACATCTATCCAACTCATGTGGCTTAAAAATTTTGAACTGTTGGTTTATCGTATATTTCATTTTGTTCATCCATTTTATTTTATTTTGTTCATTTAATAATGTTATTATGTGTTTCTATTATATTGTTCTGTAAATCTTTTTAATAAGTTTTGAATTTGAAAACTATACTTAATGCTTTAGAGGAAAATGTACTTAATTTTTCTATTTAACAAATAAAACATTTACAAAAAATATTATTATTGGATTTAAACTAAGGACAAAAAATAGATCAATTGGTTAGCTCTATTGCAAGGTTTCCTCAGCATCTCACACCTCAAAAGTTTTTTCCACCTATTCAGTAGTGATGGAGATTTAGACATCCTTCACACAAAGATTACACAGCCACCCAATTCAAATCAAACAATTTGCAACAATGTGCCTTGCACACAAGAAGCTGAGATCACCTTCACTTCAAATTTACGCATTTCCTTGGTCAATGCCTCATTTTTAATTATATACTTATTTATAAACAACAACCCCATATATTAAGACACAAACAAGTGAATAAAAAAATGACAGTGGAATTTGGTGCAAGTGTCACATTTATGAATAATTGACCCTTTCCTCATCCATTATTGCTTTTTCTTTCTTTTTACACACCGCACAGGTGTCAGATGGAGTCATGCATACAAAGCAAACGTTGAAAAATGCTATACCCTCTCTAAGTCCTTCACACGTTGTCCCTGCTGAAAATGTTTCAGGTATAATTTTATAATATTTAAAGTTCTTTCATGGTTAGTAGAATCCATAAAATTCTTATAATAGTAATATTTTTAGACAGATCATTATGATGGTTATCAATAAACCGTTGATGCTGATCATGATAATGCGCCTGCTTGGTTTGAGTCATACCATAAGATAAAAGTTAGCACACTGCATGTTAACTTGACCTACCTGCATGATTTGATATAGAACATACTCTTTCATACTATCATAATTCATTCCTACAAACCAGTAGTTAATCCTTAGTTTGTTGACTATTTGAGGAATTTATCTTATAACAGAAACAAAGTAGTTCAACTAAGAAAAGGGGGAAAGGAACACTTAATCTTTGTTTTGACGTCTTTATCAATCTGGGAAGAAAAGGAGGGTTTCAAAAAATTCAGATAGAGGAACGTCGTTACAACATGTTGGCTCTTCTTCAAACTTTACATAACGTGGTCACAAATTACAACTTACATAATCATAATAAATTAGAAACAACCATAGAAATGAATAGAAATATTACGAAAATGAATAACGGGTAACATTCAAATTTGGTGAAAGCTGATTGCACTGCAGAATTTGGGTGGTTGACTCTGTATGTAGTGGGAGCGTTGTTACTACAGGACCTTAACGCCCTTTTGGATTCATGATCTGGGAGAACACAGCACTCGGGGTTAACCCATCAGAGTCTTCACTAGCCAAGCTTCTACCTCCAATGCTCATTGAAATGCCACTGCTTCTGGAGTCAGTCACATTACCATCATAACCTGCCATCGCATCAGAGTCTTTCTTTCCTTTAGAATCTGTATACGTCGGCTCCACTTCATTGTCAATGCCGCCAAAGCCCTTGCCGCTTTCCTCTGCACTTTCTTGCAGCTGCAAAGCAAATTCAAGATTCCACAAGACATCACCCATGGATGGCCTTTCAATACCCTGGTCAGCCACACACTTCATCGCAGTTTCGGCAAACTTCTTGAAGCATTCTGGAGCTATCTTGCCTTTTAGATAGGGATCAATGATTTGGTCAAGAATGCCTTTGATGTAGCAATGAGCTGCCCACTCAGCCAGACTCACTTGCTCTTTAGCAAGGGCTGGGTTCAAAGCTGGTCGAGCACACAATATCTCAAAGAGAACCACCCCAAATGAGTAAACATCAGATTTATCAGTTAGTTGCTGCCTCCTGAAGTATTCTGGATCCAAGTACCCAAAGCTACCCTTCACCACAGTACTTACATGGGTATTATCCAATGTTGGACCTGTTTTTGACAAACCAAAATCAGAAACCTTGGCCACCCACTTCTCGTCCAGTAAAATGTTTGTTGTCTTCACATCACGGTGGATGATTGTGTGTTTAGCACCCGTGTGTAGATAGTGTAAACCCCGAGCAGCTCCAATGCATATCTCAAGCCTTTGCTTCCATGGAAGTGGAGGTTTCTGGGTCTTGTACAAATGCTCCCTGAGTGTTCCATATGCCATATAATCATAAACGAGGATCATTTCAGTGTTTTCCTCACAGTATCCAATCAGAGAAACAAGGTGGCGGTGACGAAGTTTAGAGAGCATTTCAATCTCAGTTTGGAACTCATGCACCCCTTGCTCAGATAGTGGATTCCCACGTTTAATTGCTACTTTGGTTGTTCCACCATCAATTTCTCCCTTGTAAACCTTACCGAATCCTCCCACACCCAGAAGCAAGGCCTCATCAAAGTTGTTTGTTGCGGACTTGATTTCAGCAAATGAGAAATGACGGCAAAGGTTTGATGGGAGAGAGGAAGCATAACTTCCTGTTGTGTTGGTCTTGGCAGAAGCTGCAGAGTGTGAATTACCATAGAGAGAAAGTGGAAGCCAGCCAGATGGCCCTTCACTTGCACCAGAATCCTTTCCTTGCCTACGACGACGGGAGGCAGCAAAAGCAAATAGCCCAATTACAAGTACTATAACAACTCCTCCAACAACACCTCCTGCAATTATGCCTGCATGACTCTTTGATTTACCATGATTATGTGCTCTAGCAGTCGATGGGTCAATTATGTCTTGCACAGGGGGAGGAATAGGATTTGTTCCTGCCAGATTTCCGGCAGTATCATTAATTTTGAATATCTCCACTCCGTTCAAGATTGCATCATAATACATGGGCTTCTCAGTTTGATCTGGATGCAATGCAAGCCACAGGTCCTGCCGTGGTTCTTCAGCTTCAGGAATAAAGACAACATAATCTTTATGCACAGGCACCCCATTAGAATGTGAAAGGCCAAAGTCTTTTGCCCAGGCAATAACATCAGCCTCTTTCATAGCCGTTTGATTATTGAGGAATATATCAAACACTCTTTGATTAACCCTAGTTATATTTGATGATACCTCAGCAAAATGGAGTCTCACTAGATAGGAAAACCCAGAATCAATGTTGAAGATCCAAGTCAAGTTGTAATTCGTGTTGATATTCGTATTCGGACCCATTGATCTGGCCGTAGTGTAGACATCAAGTGGAGCAATATAACTTGGTGTGCCCGGAGGATAATCAAACTTCACATCTGGATCAGCAGGTTCCGTAACTCCAAATGCAGCACCAAAGAGGAAGGGAACATCATCAGACCATGACCTAAACATACCAGTATCATGGGAGGGAGAGATATCATTCCCACCCACATTCAACCTATAAACATTCTCAAGTGCAGTGCTGTTATCAATAGTGTAAGCAGTATTTGTACCCACTATCATTGTAGTTCCATCAGTAGCAGTATAAATATCAGGCATGGACACAACCTCGATCCCATTAACAAACGCGTAAGCATTGGAAGCATTGGTAGACGGAGTGAAAGTCACATTCAAGGTTTCCCCTTCTACATGGATGGCAAATTCCTTCAAAATGTAGGCATAATTCAAAGCCAGGGTGGTCTGAGTAACACTGAAGTTCCTAAGAAGCGTGTACGAATTCGCCGTCACCGCAAAACGGGCATCAGATGCATTGAGATTGGAGTAAGAAGCCGAGTAAAAGTGCAGCCGGAGGAACTTCCAACCGGAAGCCACCGGGAAAGCATAGGTAAACGGCGCGTGGAACACGCGTGCCGTCATGTAGGGCACCTGGGGGACGGCAGGGTCTTGAGTTGCCGCCGGCGATATGGTGGTGGATTTTTCAGAGGAGGAACCAAACTTGGAACCAACATCAGTGGTCCATACACGGCCATCAGTATCAGTACTAGATGCAGGACCCCCACAATCCAACAGAATATTATCTGTAGGCTGAAAATCCTTTGCTACAACAAGCTCAATAGCCAATACCAAGCACACAAACAATGGAACGCAAACACAGCACCGATTCATGCTCCACATCACGACACAAAATTCCAAACCAAACCCAAACTCAAACTCAAAATGTTTTGCTTCCTACCATAAAATAGGCAACACCTCTTGTAGGGAATTACAATTCACGCACACCCAGAATTTAAAAACAATCAAAGACCATAAGTTTGACGCGAAGATCTTATATTTTAGGAAACCAGATCAGGAAAGGGAAGTGGGGTGTAGATCAGCTCAGTTTGGACCCAGATTTTACAAAACAAGCAAAATTCAAAAAGGGGAGGGGCAATGAAGAACTAGGTTTTCGGTGAACAACAGATGAACAATGAAAGGTGTGGAATAATGACTAATAAGGGTGAGGATGGTTTGAATATTGAAGAAAACTGAAATTTTGAGAAAGAAGGTGTTTTACCTTATGTCATGGGAAGAGGAGCTGAAAAGCAACTCGGTGAGTCAAAGCGGGACGATCCCGAGTTTTGAGGGTTAGATTGGAATGGATTTGCCGGTTACTTGCAGCTGGAAGGAACAGAGAGAAAATGGTGGAAGATGGAAATGGAGTGAGAAAGTGCCACAAATACCGAAAACTACCTTAAATATCACACCTACTTGCAAGAGAAAAAAAAAACATTTCACAAACAAAACTGAAATTAATTAATAAATCCGTAACTTTCGGTCATTTTCTAAATAGATGTATAACATTTTTATTACTTAACTAGTAATATGTACTAATACTATTCTATTATTTTATAATAAAAGCATTAAATAAAAATATTTAGTATTTTAAAAGCATTACATTCGTTATATATATAAAATTATTTATTTAATTATATTCATAAAAAAATATTCAATTTAATTAGTAACATCAACATTAAATCCGCTTAGAGTTTTTGTGTTTTTTTTAAATTAAATTTAAAATAATTGGGAGAAATAATATATTTTTCACTTAATTATATGTTTCTCTAAGTAATTCTTATGTGAAAATCACACCTTCTTCCTATTCTGAAGAGGCAACCATATTTATTTGGATAAAGTTATTGCGGACTATTTTATTCACAATTCAAGATGGTTTATAAGTCAAATAACTTTGTATTAATTATTAGTGCAAATGATTTTTATGTGTTATGTTTAATTAATTATGAAATTGTACCATGACAATTCATAATTGATTTTTGTATAATTTTTATTACACCAGTTATGAAGAGAAAACTGTAATTTTATTAGAAGAACACTCTCCTTTTCACTGTTTCTAGATCTTTACGTTTAGAACATTAATGAAAATAATAAATTTCTAAACGAGCCCTGGTGTGAAACAATTTTTTATTTATAGACTTTAAAAACAAGTTTTTTATTTCTGATATAGAGATATTTGAACTAATATTTTTTGTATAATGCACCGAATGTCCATGGTTGTTTGGCTGTAAACCACCCACTTGGGCTTTCCAACTCTGCAGGAAAATGAAATTCAAAAGCGGTGATGATTGGATGACAGATATGAGCTTCCAACTAGCAAACGCGTTTTCCTTCTTCTCATGTCACGTTCTGATGCTTAATTAATGCTCAGAATAAGTTTTGGTAGAAATGACAGATAAGTAGAGACCTTTAAATGTCCTTAATCTCAAATTAATGACAGAGAAAATAGCAATATGATCATGATAGGTGTAACAGAAACGGATTTTATTAATTAACGAAAAGACATAATCTAATTCGTTTGGCTTTACTGAAGGCAGTGAAGACTAAAGGCCATGACTTTGGTCAAGATATATATCAAATCAAATATGTGGCGGAATTACTGAATATCTGAGTAAATAGTTCAGGAGAAAAAAGGGAAAGCCACTTTGCACTGCTTCTTCCTGCACTTCTTTTTGGACACCGTCAAGATTTTAAAATTTTCTTAAATTATCCGTTTAAAAAGATCATTATACTTCTTATTATTTAAAAATAATAAACTTTTAGAATACACAAATCTAAAAGTCAATTCTAAATTTGAAAGTAGCTTCGAAAATTATTTATTTCAGAAAAGGAAGTGTCGTTAAAAAGTTATTTCAAAAATATTTTTTCGTAAAAAGTAATTTCAGAATAAATAATTTCATAAATCAATTTTAAATTTAAAAATAACTTTTAAAATTGCTTATTTCAAACTTGAATGTATAAAAAAATTATTATATTATTAATTATTTTTTATATCATTATCTATTTTACAATTTTTTATTTCGAAGTGCATATATCAAAATAATTATATCATTATTTATTTAAGAATTTCAAAATAAGAAATAATATAATGAGACAATAATATAATTTCAGAATATACGATGATATAATTATTTTTAATATAATTTCAGAATAGATAATAATATATTATTTTGATATAATTTTAGAATAAATAATATATAATTTTAAAATAGACAATTATATAATTATTTTAATATAATTTCAGAATAGGTTATGATATAATTATTTTAATATAATTTTAGAATAGACAATTATATAATTATTTAACATTTTTACTTATAAAATAAGCAATTTTAGAATAGATAATAATATAATGAAATAATTAATTATATAATAATTTTTTTTACACTTTCAATTCTAGAATAAAAAGTTCTGAAAGTTATTTTCAAATTTAAAATTGACTTATGGAATTATTTATTCTAGAATTATTTAAAAAAAAATACTTGTGGAATAGATAAACTTGAAAGTTAATTTGGAAAATATTTTTAATGACACCTCCATAAAATAGACAATTTTAAAAATTATTTTTAAATCTAGAATTGACTTCCGAAATTATTTATTCCAGAAGATTTTTTATTTGTTTTTAAATAATAAGAAGCACAATGGTATTTTTAAAGGGATAGTTTTGGAAAAAGTTTAAAAATTTGGAGATGCAGGAAGAAGCTTATTGGAATTGATCTACATCGTCCAATTGACCATCAGACAGGGTAATAAAGATATCGAAGCGTCTTTTTCCTGCACCTCCATAATCTCATATGCACCTTCATACTTTGTAAATGATGAGGACACCCATTTTTAGAAAGACTGAAAAGTGTATGAGAAAAAATAAATTGGATGGTAAAAGTTTGTGAGTTGTTGACATTGAGTTAGTGAATAATGTGGTGATCTCAGACAGTTAATTGTTGCATAGCGATGATCGTGATAGTGTTTTTATAGTAGTTGGAGGTTGTTGACTGTGGTTGGAACGGCTATGGAAAGGTTGAGTAAATCCGAAAGTACTTTCTCTTATATAAATAACTACCACATTAGTAGAATCTAAAATAGAAATAGACTTTTGTATTGGGTTTATGTTGAGGGATGAAGGGCAACGCAGGAATATATTAAATTACCTAAGGAGTTTTGATCATTTTATAATTAGTACAGGGTGAGAGACTAGGGAGGTGAAAGAAGAAGATATCAGATTTAAGAGCTTGAGGAATTCTTCCTCTATTCCAATACCGTCGTCATCCTTAAATGATAAATGATAAAAGATTAAAATATCTTCTATCTTTATTAATCTTCTTAATCACTCTTATCCAATTTATTCTCCTTTTGCTTGCATCCGATTTATTGATTCACTGTAATATCCGGTTCAGTAATTATATATGTTTTTCACGTTCACTGTCAACAAAAGTGATCTGTACATGTGGACGAGAGTCATTTGGGAGAAAAAGCTTGCGTATTTGCTTCAATTTGAATTAAAGCTTTAAACAAGTAAAAAATAAAAAAAATTATGTTTATTAACAATTTATAAGTAGTATTGATAATTAGAGTAGTTAATTTGGTGATTGAATTGTCCTAATGAATTTGTACGGAAGAAGATGAACTTCGTGCAGGAGGGTACCGGCAGAAAGAAAGCGTCTAAGAGCTTTACTAAGCAATTCGGCCCTACATCGTTAGAGGAGTTCCGTCTAATTCAGCCTAAAGAACGACAAACTACACCAAA
>Ga0209700_104812_pt1 | contig 23739 bp, 11 predicted proteins | sample SiratroredBW_FD_187528 | JGI IMG/M metagenome (GOLD analysis project Ga0209700, IMG submission 187528) | Root nodule microbial communities of legume samples collected from California, USA - Siratro red BW (SPAdes) (version 2) | ecosystem: Host-associated > Plants > Roots > Nodule | place: USA...
AATCAACACTGACAAATTCAGATGGTTTAGATTCTCCTCTGGCCTATTAGAAACATAAGCAGCATGACATTGGGAAGATGGAATCTCACCGAAAATGACTTTGAGTGGGAGATTGTTGAAAAGTCAAGATCTACTTTTTCGGCGCAAACTTTTCAAAGATAATTTTCGGTGGCATACTATTGTTGACAATTGTGAAACAGTGAAATGCGGTGGCTTTAAAAAACTGTACGCATTCGTCCCTATAAATAAGGGCTTCTCTTCATTCATTCTGTACAGCACAAAACCATCCAAGAGCATTCTAATAGCTCATAGTGTTAAGAGAAAAAATATATAGAGAGTTTCTCCTATTTTAGATAGGAAGAATAGTGTTCTCCTATTATCAAAAGAGAGTGTTATAATTTTCTTTGAAGTAGAGAGAAGTTGTATTTTTCTGATCTTTCATTTAGTGAAATTCTTCCACAAAACTATAGTGTTCAGTTCCTATTATTTTTTTTTCTTCAATATTTAGCTGTGTGATACTGTTTCTGCAACCCCCTTTACTAACACTAAATATAGCAGTCTTTACACCAAACAACATAATTCTACCATGATGATCTTATTCTAATGAAAATGTCAAAAAAACATGTCATAAGAATTCACCTTATAACTACATGATGGTCTTATTCCAATAAAAATGCCAAAAGACATGTCATAAGAATTCACCTTGTAACTAGTATGAGAGACAATAACATTTTCATACTCTTGATATCATTCACACCAATAAGTAAGTGACAAAAAATGTGATTTAACCTATTTTTTTCATCAACCTTAAATGCATATTGAAGCTCATGTTTTGATCTTTTGAACAAATGCAAAACTCAATAAAGTTTTTAGCATCACATTTATATTATTTGATGAATTTTACTAAAGAAGATAACACATATTATTTTATTCATTGATACTCATGCTTCTTCTAGTAATAAAATTCATTATTCATCTTCTTTGATATTTTGAAATTATATATGAAAGAAAATATAATAGCTCTAGTGACAATAAATCATAATTATGATGAGCTATAAATTGATTAACTTGTCATTCTTCTTAGAAAAATATTAAAAGACTTTTTGAGTTTAATTTACATCATGTCAAGTAGATCTCTCATTACATTAATCCTTAGATGTGCTAACAATATTTTTCTCCGAAACTCCTTCCTGATGGAAACAAAAATCTCACATTTTAAACTCTTTCGTGATGAAACAAAAATCTCACATTTTCATTTTCTCATTTTTATTAGTAAATCATCCTTTTTGAATTGAAAACTTATTCCTTTTTGCATAATTCTCATCAAACTTATAAACTTCTTCTTCATTAAGAAATCATTTACTTACAAAAATTCACTGAAAGATGTTTTCATTTTCATTAAATTACAATACATATTTCTTAATTTTAAATTATTTATTTATAGAAAATTTTATGAAAACTTTTGTTTTATATTATCAAATTAGTTATTTACTTGAAAGATAATCACATAGTTTATCACAAAAAAACTGTATAAATCAATAACATTTGTAATCCTCAACCTACATATTAAAAAAAATTAGAAGTTATAACTCAAAACACAAAAAATAAAATAAAATAAAATAAAATACATCGATACACATAAGAAAACAAACAGAAACAATGTATTATGAGGTGAGTGAATAAAAAATATTTTAAATATTAATGAATAATTTACATACCAAATATCATTAAACAGTATAAAACTTAAATTTTAACAAATAATAATAGAAATGGTAAGGATTGAAGTCAATTGGAGCTCATTTAGAATCCTAAACCCAACTACACATAATAATGAAAAAAACTATATTTGTTTATAGATGTCGGGAATGATGTTAAGATTTAAGTTTATATATATATATTGGGAGTGATAAAGGAACTTTAGTTATGGAAGTAATAAATACAAAGGTAAAGAGCTCAAAAAAAAATAGAAATTTAATAATATTATCCAATTAAAATCAGTATTAACTACAATAGAAATATTAGTTAAATATTTATTATTTTTTTGAATTTTTTAGTCATTAAAACAGGTATCTAAGGTGTATTGATGACAAAACTGAATTATTAAGTGTTAGTGGTGAGGATGTCTTAATTTAGGGATCGATGGCTTAGCTATTCTTTGACTTTTTGATAGTAAATGTTTCAGGAAAGAAGAATTTCAACGTTTATTGATTGTGAATATCTTAATGATACGATCTTAAGTTCAAATCTTATAAACGAAAGGAAGATTTTACTATAGATTATGATCAAGTCCTTCTTAATTGATAATAATAAAGTTGATGAATATTTCGCACACGAGAACAACAAAGATACTAATAAAATAAAACTAATTTACATTCTTCAAAATATTTTTAATAATTATTTAACACATCCTTTAAAATATTAAAATATGTTTAAAATATTTAAAGACTAAAAGAGTATTTAATATTTAATTTATTTAGTGTCAGACCAAATATATTATATTAGTATTTAAAAGTATTATTTATTATTTATTATATTTAATATTTTTATGTTAATATTAAGAAATATAGTACATTTGTTTATCTTAATAAAATAGTAATAAGATTGTTTATTTACCTTTTTTCATATTTACATTAAATGCACATATATAGATATATATTATTAAATATAAAATGAAAATTAAGGATGTAATTAAAAAAAATGTTGCCTTAACCGTTACAAATGCCAGTCAAATAAAATAAGATTCTTAAAAAATGTACATGTAATAGTCAAAAAACAAAAAATAGTACTAACAGCATTAACTAAACAACCATGAATATATTTCAAAAATAGTACAACACCTTAAATATTTAGTAAACACATTGCGTGTGATCTTAACACAACATGTATTTGTTATGCATCATTAGAAGTTCCAAATAACTTGCATAAACATGTATGCTTTAAATCCACAAACTGACAAAGAAGTGACTGTTGTAAAAAAAAAAAAAAAAAAAACTTGCACAAGTGACACAATAAAAACAACAAATAACAACCTTTTGATAAAAATTAAAAATAATATATCATTGATGCAACTTACAGTTAGAATTTCAATAGAGACTAACAATTGTGTAATATGGACAAAGGTGATGTCAGTAACAACAACATTAACAATTTTAAAAAAGGTGTTTATAATGTTTAATAATTAAATTTAATCTATTAATTTTTAAGATATATAGATTAATTCTGTTACATTTATACATATATTGTCATTAAGTTTATTAAATTTAATAAATATAATATCCGACATCATCATTATTATTATTATATATTTTATCAAAATGTAATATTAATATATACGAGAAAAATATCACTTTATTTATATATTTGTATATAGGTATAGTAACTCACCCAGGAAATAATAAAATTATCAATAGTATTAAATTCACGGTAAAGTTATTACATAAAATATTACTAATATCAATATAAACCATAATTTATATATTTTAAAATTGAATGACCAAAATAAGTTTACATGTATATTATTTTTTAAATTTGATTACTATAAAATATGTTTTATGACTAATAATTAAACTTTTAAAAATATTTATGATTATATATAATACGGTAACATTCACTTGATGAGTATTTAAATGCTGGTTAGTTGTATTTTCTTAAAAGGAAAGTTAACAGAATTTTTGCAAAGAATGAAAAAGTGAAGTAAAATTTCATATATTTTAATATAAGAAGAGAAAATGGTCACATCTTTAAAAAGAAGATGCAAATTTGAATAAAGAAAAAGAAAAATTTAGTATTTGCAAAGTCTCTGGATGGTGTCGGTGGAGACTCTTTATAGTAAATGGAACCGTTTGCGTTTCGAACACAAATCAAAGAAAGATGACATCATACGACACGGTCGATCTTGTCGTTTTATTCCTAACGTGTCATTTTGCACCGCTTTTCGCATTCGCATTCCAATCCTTTTTTGTTTTGGATATTAGGGTTGCGGTTTTAATTTTGTGACCTCCTAGACCAAAAAAAAACTTACTTTTCTTACATAGTGCAATAACTTTTATTAAATTCAGTTAAAATACGCTACAAATTTGAAAGCTTTATATGTGAAGCAACCGGAATTCACTAGAAAAAATATATCTTGAAATTATTAGTGTTTAAAATGTGAGCAGAATGATCGGTTAAGAGAGAGTGTTATTAGCCCTAAGCATAAGATTGTGGAGTGGTTCCTTGAAAATGTCAAACAAAAAACTTTCTATAAATGGTTCTTCCTCTCTAATTTGGTACAACACCATCAGCAATAACATCAACAAAATCCCACTCAATTCTATTCCACAAGCTTTCAACCAACGTTCATGATCACCAATGCTGAATGGGATGGCAGAGAAGAATTAAAATTTAAGACCCCATTCTTGTTCTTAGTCCACAAAACTCAATAAAAGCAGGGTGTGTGACCCATCCACCACAAAGATACCAACAAAAAGTTTCAATGAGCACACATGGTTCCTACAGCATGAGATCCAAAGCCTCCTTTGAAAATGATGCCAAGGCCGCGGTGAAAGAAAGTGGGGTAAGTCAAGAAATAAAGAAAATATTAAATAAATAAAAAAGTTCATTTTTTTATTATTGTTATTTTGAGAATTGAGAATGTAATGATGAGGGGTTATTGATGATGATGTGAAAAATTGGAAATCCAGGGAGGAGGGAGTGGAGGGAAGAGCGGGAAGACAATGTCCTCCAACAGCAAGGAGAATCTGTTCATATGTTTTCTGGTGACCCTTTGGTACTCTTCAAACATTGGTGTGATTCTTCTGAACAAGTATCTGCTTTCAAACTATGGCTTCAAGTTCCCCATCTTCCTCACAATGTGCCACATGTCAGCCTGTGCTGTTCTCAGCTATGTCTCCATTGTGTTCTTCAAGGTGGTGCCTCAGCAGATGATCAAATCGAGGTCCCAGTTCATGAAGATTGCAACGCTGAGCCTTGTCTTCTGTGCCTCTGTGGTGGGTGGCAACATCTCCCTCAGGTACCTCGCTGTGTCCTTCAACCAGGCGGTTGGGGCAACCACACCCTTTTTCACTGCTGTCTTTGCCTATTTGGCCACCCTTAAGAGAGAGGCTTGGGTTACCTATGCTGCCCTTGTTCCTGTTGTTGCTGGGGTTGTCATTGCAAGTGGGGTATGTTCGGTTCTCTTTAATATCAGTGATTTCGATTGATTTGTTGTATTTGAATGTTGTGCGTGACCATGAGTGTGTGTATGTGTGCGTTTCCTTTTGAGATTGGGATAGGGACCTTGGTTGATTCATATTGATTTGTGGAGGGTGTTTGTGTGACCATGGAGACATGTCAATACTGCATCATGTTTCATGTGCCACTCCAGATCTGAAGTGATGTTGGCCAGATTGGATTCTGGTTGTTTGTGCGATCTAGTTGATCTGCGATTGTTTGAAAATTACAAGGAATTTATTTTTCATGAATTGCTATCGGATTGCAAGTTAACGAGATCTCAACTTTTCAAGAACTGCAAATCAATGTCAATGGGAGGGTTCTTTTTTTTCCTTTTCCTGTTTTTTCTGACATGAAATAGATGGTGAAATTTCAGTACACTGGGAAAACGGTGCTTCTTGGCATTATTCTCTGTTATCTTTTTCTTTCTTCTTTTTGGATCTGCACCGTTCTAGTTTATTAGCTTATATTATTAGATAGCCTGATTTTTGTTTCATTTAATCAGGTTATATATATGATTATGATAGCCCTTTTGAGTTATCTGCTTCTCAATTTTTTTGGCATTCTGTGTATTGCATACCCAGTATAATGTGTTAATTTGATGTATGACTGGCTAGTACTAGTAGTTTCCTTTCTGTTTTCCATGTTTATTCATATTTTCATTCTATGGAACTACAAGGTTTTCTTGGTGATTACAGGGTGAGCCAGGGTTTCACTTATTTGGATTCGTTATGTGTCTAAGTGCAACCGCTGCAAGAGCTTTCAAGTCTGTCCTTCAGGGCCTTTTACTTTCTTCTGAAGGGTAAAATATTCTACACCATAGCCAGTATTTCTAACTTTCTCTTTTTCATCTAACTTCAACAGCTATCCAGCTGAAAATTATATCTAAGATTACTGAAATCTACAGCCATTATGGTTCCCTTCACCTTGCTCATTTGAAACCATAATTTGTGCATTAATAAGGAGATAGCTATCTAGACTTACTTTTCTTGGAAACCAACCAGTGAAGGATGTATAAGTGAAGATATGGTGTCATGACTCATAATTCATACAATATTTTAGTTTTTTTTTTTTTAATAAAAAAGCTAGAAAGTCTAATCGGGGATTCATAGGTCAGCATGCATCAACCAAGGTATTTGCAACTAATGATTGATCATTAACGAAGGTTGTGGAATGATAAGTACCTCAATCATATTTGCGGAAAATATTCAATTATGTGACTTGTTGATTCAGGAACATATGTTATAGCAACGCTTTAATGGATGATAAGTGTTTATTCTTCAGCTCCTTATAGTTGTTGTTGGTTTGTAACTGTTCAACGGAAAATTGTGAAGCTGATACTGCTTGCTTAAGTTTAACACTAGAAAAAAGTAGCTAACCTGTTCATCTGGGATGTGAGAAAAAATGAAAACTTGTTCAAATTCACTTTTTTTCTGCAAATCCACTCAGGAACCAAAATAGATTTGGTAAAACAAGGTACTTTTCACCAACTCGTGTAATTAAGCATGTCTGGACTTGTTTGGATACATGTCAAAGGTGTTGTTGTGAGCTTATCTACTTGAAATATAGAGCTTTTTCTTGTAGAGAAGCTCTTCTATCTCTTTCCAAACAGACTCTCTGATTTATCATTATTAGTTGATGCATGAAAAAGGGTCTGGTCTAAGAAGCGTCCGTTTCTTTTCTCTCTATTTTTGTTCCTCTCACTGCTCTTGTACAATTGAAAATGAAAATGGAAGTTCTAATACCCTGATATTTCTTGCTTAAAACTTTTCAATATTTTTAATGCTTTCTACTTATTTACATTTTAGTAATGTGGGTGAGTTTCCTTTTCATGTTCATAGTGGTCTCTGATTCTTAGTTATAGGGACTATTTGTTTATGTAATGCTTCAAAATAGTAATAAATTCCCTTCTTAAATATAGTCAGCATCTCAATGAGATGTGGAGGTGGTTCTCTCTACACTTTTGGAGTCAGAATTATAGCTTAGCTTGGAAGCACTCAAAACATGACAATACTAATTAAAAATCAATGTCTTTTCTTCATTATAATTGAAATGATTGATGATTTTAGATTTGAATAGTCATCATTGGCAAGCAGACTGTGTCTAACATTTGTGCCTCTTCACTTTTTTCACTTGTCTTTCATTTCCAACCCAACAAATAACCAACTTTTCTCAGTTTCTTTGCAATAAGTAGTGAAAACTTTTATGTTCCTCCAAGTTAATAGTATTAGTATGACAATGACCAAAGTTGTAATTCCTCTTGGACTGAGTTAACCAGAACTGGATAAGCCTTTTTCTTAGCTGTTACCATAATGTTGCTTCCACTTCAACTTAACAGGGAAAAGTTGAACTCAATGAATTTGCTCCTGTACATGTCTCCAATCGCAATCCTAGTTTTGTTGCCTGCAGCTCTTATCATGGAACCCAATGTGGTAGATGTCACACTGACGCTTGCAAGGGACCATAAATCCATGTGGCTTCTTCTTTTGCTAAACTCTATCACAGCATATGCAGCAAACTTAACAAACTTCTTGGTGACTAAACATACTAGTGCTCTCACACTCCAGGTTTGCCTCTTGCCTCTTTGTCACTACTAGAAATTATGAAACATGTTTAGTTAAAAGCTAAAAGAATAAGACTCAGGTTATTTTAACCATTGAAACCATCAATGAAAACTGAAAAAGACCGAAGTTAAGGGACCAAACATAAAACAATATAGGTAAAGGACCAAAATTGATCATTTTAGCCAAATCACATTGAGCAATTCATGTGAAAGTGTGGTTAAAGCAAAGTTGGTTTGTTAGTTTATGCAATTGATATACTGAAATTGGGTGTAAAAATGATGTTAACCAGGTGCTAGGCAATGCAAAAGGTGCAGTGGCTGTTGTAATCTCAATACTGCTATTCAGAAACCCTGTGACTGTTGTAGGCATGGGAGGGTATACAATTACTGTGATGGGAGTAGCTGCATATGGGGAAACAAAAAGGAGGTTTAGATGAACATGCCACAACATTCACTCATTGTCTTATTCGTGTATTTTATTGTAGTTATTTATTATATGAACAATATTCATTGTAACGTGAGTAGGAGTAGAGGGAAGTGATTTTATACTCATATTCTGTTGTATCTACCACATAAATATTTATCTATCACTCGTACATTTTGTCCTAAGTGAACGTGCCACAACAAATTCTGTGTATGAATGTGTCAGAACCTATTTCTATCTCAAAACTATATAATAATTGGAACGCATAAGTAGCTAGCTGTAAAGGAGTCATTTTCACCTCCAAATTTTCAAATTCAAATATAACAAATAATTCTTAAGTTTTTAATAATAAACCTGCTGGCATCCCATCTGACCGTGAAACGAATTATCAGTTAAATGCATACATACTATTAGTTAGCATAAAAGTCCACTTCAAAACTTTTTAGTGTAATTTCTAGTTTCGGATATGACTATGAAGCTCATAGGTGTATACTATAATAGTAATAATTAGTTGAATGCGTCAAAAATAATAGTAGAAACAATAGTGCTAGTTGTAATTATAGCAGTAATAGCAGTATTAATAATACGTTATTAATGTCTTCCTGAATAGGTTTTCAAGCAAGTGTAGATTCTTGAGTGTGTTGTGTAATGTATGTGAAATGTGTATGTTACTTCGACACTTGAATAGTTGAAAAATTAACTCATTATTTGGATTGAAAGTAGATGTAAATTCAAGTATAATAGAATATGCATTAGAATTCTTGTTGTGTTTCTTTCCTTGTCTCCTATTTTTTTTTATATTATTCTTTATATATCTTTATGGTCAAGAGTGTTGAGAATTGTATTTGTACTATTGTGGTAAAAGAGTGATTTTTCTATTGAGGTATTTTTGTAAACACATTCACTATTCGGTAAGAGAAATAACTCTATAATGATTTAAGATCACAAGTTTGTTGTCGGGAGAAGATATTATCTTACAAAATATACAAGATTTAAACATTCCACTAGTTTATTAATGAACACATTAATGTTCTTACAAAAAATTAGAGGGTTTAGAAAATTTTAGCAGTGTTTCAACCATTTGGATTTAATGACTTTGCATTTTTTTTTAAAGTCTTTATAAAGTGTTGAAGAAAAGAGTCATTATAAATCTTTTTTTTCTCATTTAGTAGCTTAAGCTTATTTGGACGTCTTTTTTTCTTCGTCTCATTAGCTTTAAACATAGATAATGTATTAAATTCTTTTCTCCTTTTGAAGCAACATTTCGATAGCTTGTAGTAGTTAGTGTGCTTTTACTTGAAATTGTGTAAAGTGCAAAGTTGGATAGTCTTTTGCAAGTTTGACAAAGTGTCAAGGAGTTGTTTAAGCATAGCAGTTTTAGCTCATTCTCCAATAGATCTTTGAGATGACGTATGCTTTTACGAATCGTCTTAGGAGACGAAGGAAGCAAACATTCCCTGCAACATAGAATAAGTATAAAAAGTGTTTTCATGAAGTACAACGTCAGTTTAAGACTATGCATTTATTGTTTAAGTAAAAAAGAAAAATAGTTATTAGATCAAAAAGAGACTGCATTGTGTTATGTCGTCCGTCAGACAAAATACTTGCATCTCATAAAATATGTTATAAAAGAAAACCTTTGACTTATAAATGAAGTATGATCATGTTTTATACTTCGTTATTTAGTATCACTTTATCAAAATATGAGTTGTTGGATTTTTCTCTAATAACAATGTAGGGGAAGTTTGAGATATCAAAGGTAGAAAAATTAACTTCTTTTCTTGGTCTCCGAATCAAACAACTTATATTTGGAATCTTCACAAGCCAAACCAAGTATTGTTCTAAATTTTGAAAAAGTTTGACATGGATAGATTAAATAAAAAAACACCAAAGGATACCATATGCTATTTAGATGGTGATGAAAAAGATTAACTAGTTGATCATATATGTATGATTGGTCCATTCTTATATTTAACTATTAATTGTCCTTATATTATGCATAATGTTTGTGTTTGTGCTAAATTTTAGACATCAACTGAGAAGCCTCATCTAATTATAGTTTAGATAATTTTTAAAGGTCTTAGAGGTACTACAAACATAGCCTTTTGGAATCCTAAAGATACATTCGTTAGTCTCGTAGGCTCATATTATGATATTTTTTTTAATTGTAAAGTAGATAGAAAGAATACTAATTGTATATGTTTTACGTTAGGATGTTCATTATTTTCATTGTACTTTATAAAGTAAGCGAGTGTACATTTTTTTTTTTTATAGTTGAGGCATATTATATTAGCACTAGAAGTTGTAATGATCAAATCCTTTGAATGAAGCAATAGTTGGGAGATTATATATCTTCCTTGATCACATTAAATTAAAGTGTGATAATACTAATGCCATAAACTTTATTAGAAATTCTACCATACATTCTATAACTAAGCATATTAAGATTATATATATATATATATATATATATATATATATATATATATATATATATATATATATATATATATATATATATTATTAGAGATCATGTGCTTTAGAGAGACAATAAGATAGAAAATCGTGTAGATAATTTGTGGACATCTTTACCATACCATTACTTAAAAGATAGATTCTACACCATTAAAAATGAGTTAAGATTGCTAGATGAAACATGTTTTGAATAATCTTATAATAATCTTATAATACATATGTATAAAAGTTATATGATAATTGTGTCTATTTCATGGTTGGTGATATTTTTGCATTATTTATTATATTTAATCAATTATTAATTCATATAATTGATTATTTACAATGTTGGATGAGTTGAAAAGTTGTAGAAACTCAAAAATAATTGATTATATTAAGAAGATAATCCATTACTTTAAAAATTGGTAGAAACACTAATACAAAAATAATCAATTATCTTAATATCTAATTGATTAAATGTACTAGATATTTCTTTTTATATAATAGTTTGGTATCCTAATTAAGTATCTTTATTACATGACCCATGACCATTATGATGTTCGTTTCATTAATTCTTATGAAATCTAACAACCAATTATTACACTTACTCAATTTTGAGAGGATTTAATAGTTCACCATCACCCTTTAATTCTATATAAAGTTGTTTGATCCATTTTGGGTGTACATAAAATTTTCCAGAAGTTTTTTGTTATTGAGTTGTCTCTTTTATGCTCTAAATCTTCTCTTCATCAATAATGTCTTCTTCCAACCTAAAGAGGAAAAAAAATTGTTGTCCAGAAAACCAGAGGCAGAGAAGATTATCGATCATGTTGCTAATATAGAAGGTTGGATTTTTATTCTTTTTCACATGAAGATGCAACAAGAATTCAGACAAGTTTGGAAATATAGGAAACTCACCACTCACAAGTATTTGAAACTTGATTGATTTAAAGGAACACGTTTCACATCTCAAGAGCTTTTTGAAATATCCGTGTCCTCAAATCTTCTCGGAGATAGGAGGTAAATAATTTATTTTGTTTTTAATTCACAAGAAAATATTTAAAATTTCTCTAAAATTCTTAAGAAGAACTTTCTTGAATAATTTCTTGGGAAAGATCTTTTGATTAAAGATAAATCTTGACAAATCTTTTAGGAGAAATTTTCTTTGCACTTAATCTCTTGGAATTTTGCCACGTTACATGTGATATTTCTCCATTATTTATTGTTGTATTTGTAACACACAAGTCTAAAGTGGAGCTGTAGTAGGTTTCTAAACTGATTTTTTTTATAGGTTTTCTAGAAAGTGTTCATGTTTTAGTATATTGCATAATGAATGTGACATGTATATGTAACTTATATTTTCAAAAATAGTGAAACAATAAAAAACATGTTATTTTTTTTCTATATCACTTATCTCTTTTATATTATTCTTTACATTTCTTTATGATTAAGAATATTAAAAGATATATCTCAAACATTATTGTCCAGTGATTCAAGAAAAAATATTAGAAGGTTGTTTGGAACAAAAAATTTATACCAATTTCCGCTTTCTTGAAATTTATAAAATCATTATTTCTATCTTAATTTGAAATATTATTTATTTTCTTAATTATATAAATGAAAACTTTTTTTCATGCTTAGTGTTAAACTAACTAGAATGAATAATAAGAACTAAAAAAACCATTAGAAAATGTTAAAAATTTAAAATTAATATATTCTTCTAAAGACTAAGAGAGAAGATGGAATTAAATTTTCATGAGAATAAAATATTTAAGAAAAAGTACACCTTTGCTTAACTACAGAAGAGGGATTCTCAAAGCACATGCTCCACATATTTGACCACTACAGGCTAGTATGGTCTATATATTACCAAAATTTCAATAACGTAATTGAAATGCAAAGATTATGAGAAGTTGACTTCTAAGATTTTTAATTTGAAATGAACTGATAAATTGACATGTGGCAAATACAGACTCTGGGTGTAACTTTTGAAATTGAGAATCGTTGTCAGGATTCAGTTAGTTTTGTTAGAGATTGATAATAGAGGAGTCATTGCAAAGTACATTGTGTGAATAATAGGTTTCATTTTGTTTATTTTGTGCATGTTTCCTGTTCTTCCTTCTCAGCAAACTTCCTTTTCAACAAAACTGTGGTTGAGTTTCCAACACAGGTAAGAAGAACACAGAACTAATATGTACTTCTATTCAAAACTACCAATAAAGAGCTGCAAAGAAAAAATGAACATTCTGATTATCATTGATTATACTCTTTAATGTAACCGATTAAGAACCAAAATAAACTCCAAGGTAAGGCATATGAAAGTATGCTGTAAACATTTAACAAAGTATATTGTACAGTACAAAAATGCACCAATCAGGAATATAGTTCGAGGACTAGCTAGTTTCTGTTCAACAGAGATCTTTGTATTACAAACCAAACGGTCAAAACTCTGCTCAAATGCTGCGGCGAATAATGAGAGGCTCTCAATCATCATCTTGCTCAGTATCAGATAACGTCGTCCCCTTGTCATGCCGGTAACAAGGGCCCATGAAAGGTATTTTAGATATTTGCATAACAATATTTTCAAATGAATATTTATGAGAACTATAAGCTGTGAAAATTTGGAACTGTCCTTGAATAAAAAGGCTCCTCAAACAGCTGGTTATAACAAGCAGAGAGGACTGTTGTTGATATTTGCCTTCAATCATTTCATTCCCAAACCCTTGTATGTTTTGTCTTGCCTGGAAATTCCGTATAGTATCAAGCCTTTACAAAACTACATAAAATTGCAATGCTGTAAGAATGCAGCACTAAAAGCAGACTACACTAGTAGGAGAAATCAGCAAAGCAATCCGGGTAATGTCTTCATGTAAAAAAGTAACATGATTAGGCATTCTTGTCAATGCTCATCCACTTGTTGTAAGGTTAGTTTCCCAATAACAAAATGTCGGAAATAAAACAAAATAAATGTTCGTGATCCAAAAACAAAGAAAAGGAAAATGAGACCATACTTTTCTAACACTTTATGCCAGCTCGGGACCAGATGGCAATGCGTCATAACCATCATGGTGCTGCTTACTAGTATCTCTTTCAACTGGGATGCACTTGAGGATAGCAGCTATAGGAATGCTAACTGCTCCGATTAACACACTTAGTACCCAGTATTGCCAGTTTAGAGGCACGGTGCTGGCCAACGTTCCAAGGAATTCAACTATCACCACTTGAAATGCCACAGTGGCCAAAATTATAGACAAAAATATCCAGCTGTCGAACATGCCTCTGAATACGTTTATCTTTTCAATATCTCTGCTGTTTATCTCATTGAACACCTGAAAATAGAGAGAAAGGAAAAAAAAAAAAAAAAAAAAAAAAAAAGCTGATTAAAGGCAAAAACAATGTATCATGCCACTTCTTTTAACAGGCTTGAACTTTTGTTTTAGCATCCATGTTCGGAATTTCTCATGTTTGGAGTCTATAAAGGTATAACCAACAATTCGGAGTGTACCTGGCAAAATACAAAGGTGTTGAATATCAAAGTGTTGAGCACTTCTGTTGCATCAGAACCACTAATTCCGAGGATCCTCTTCCCGTCAAAATTTAGAATCGCAAGGATAATTAATTGGTATATACTTTGTCCAATGATATTCCTCCACATAGGTTTGGTGATGAAGTTTGCTCCCCTTGCAACAGGGGGTCTTTTCAGAAGTCCATCGTTAGGAGGTTCAGTAGCTAGGGCTAATGCACCAAGAGTGTCCATGATCAAGTTGACCCAAAGCAACTGTACAGCCGTGAGTGGAGCAGATCCTGAAAGAAGGAAGACTATCACCGATGTTGCTTGAAAAAAAAACAGAATATATAAGTAAAAACAAATTCCATTAACCAATAAACCTGTGATGCATGCAGAAAAGAAGTTGATAACCAGAGCAACAACATTAACTGTCAATTGAAACTGCACAAATTTTTGAATGTTTATGTATACTGAACGTCCCCATTTGACAACATTGACAATAGTTGTGAAGTTATCATCCAGGATGATGACATCAGCATTTTCTTTTGCAACCTATAAATGTTATTAATTAACAAGGACAAAAAATGTTATTAGAGTCATTAATATAAAAAGGGAAAAAGAAGTTGACAATTTATATCTTAAACATAATGCAGGACAACTGTACAAAACTAAGACTACGCTTAGCTGCGACATAGTAAACAAGAGATACAAACCTCAGTTCCTGCTATGCCCATTGCAAGTCCAATGTCTGCCTCCCGCAATGCTGGAGCATCATTAGTTCCATCACCGGTAACAGCAACAACCTCCCCAAACGTACTCCTCAAATTGTTTACCAACTTATACTTGTCAAGCGGTAAGGATCGTGCCATCACCTGAAACCATATCAAGTACAAAAGAAAAGTCAAGCATCTCAAGAGAAGAAGATACAAATCACCAATCCTATCCCCTGTCCTCGAGAACTTAATCACAGATTTTGCGATGAGAAAAGAACCTGGATCCTAGGTATGATATCATTCATTTCCTCGGAAGACAGGTCACCAAACCTTGGACCATCGATGACTACACCACCCTCGGTAAGTATACCGCATTCTTTGGCTATAGCTTTTGCTGTATGTATGTTATCACCAGTAACCATGCGGACAGTTATTCCAGCAGCTATACAAGTTTGAACAGCTTCCTTAACTCCGGGGCGTACAGGATCCTTGATTCCTACTAATGCTATTAGAGTATAGCCACTATCAGGAATGTTGGATTCCCCGTGCATTTCATTTATATCTTTGAAGGCCAAACAAAGAGTTCTCAAAGCTTCAGAGGCAAAATCATTTATAATACGGAAGACATTATTTGCCTGCTCTTCGGGAAGATCAACAACTTCCCCATTGCAATCAATAATTTTGTCACACATCTTTAATATTATTTCTGATGCACCTTTGCAGAATGCTCGGACCCGTCCATCAGGAAGACCCACAAGCACAGACATTTTCTTTCGGACTGAATTGAATGGCTCAATTTTGAGTATCTTGTACTCTTTAAGCCGGGCATAGGCATCAAAATCAGCACCCAAAATGCAGCCAAATTCCAATAATGCTGATTCTGTTGGGGTCCCCAATATTGTGTCCTTTCCATCTTTATCCTTAACTACTTCAGCAGAAGTATTTTGAAATATGGCCTGCAAAAGGATGTTTTGAACTTCTTCTGGTGTACATGTTTTCAGTTCTTCTGCACTCTCGTTACCTTTTATCTGCATTGCTCTCTCGCATATCCAAGTTTTAGTAACCACCATCCGGTTAGTTGTCAGTGTCCCTGTCTTATCTGTACAAATGCAACTAGCTGAACCCATAGTCTCACAAGCAGAAAGATGTCTTACAAGTGCCTTTTCATTCATTAATTTTTTCATTGCAAAAGCAAGACTGAGTGTCACAGCCAGTGGCAATCCTTCAGGAACAGCAACAACTATTATGGTCACAGCAACAGCAAAGAAGTCCAGTAACTTCATTGCATCATCCGTAGACCAGCTGGCAATCTCACCATTATGTGCTTTTTCAAACACAAACCTTATGGTCAGAACCAAAAATGTCAAAATGGCAAATGCCAAACCAATTTTACCAATAATAGTAGCAACTCCATTTAATTTAACCTGCAACGGGGTCTCATCCTCTCCTCCCTCGTTAATAGTCTCCATCAATTTTCCCCATTCAGTCCTCATGCCAACGGTTGTAACTAACATCTTCCCCTGACCATCCTGCACTTTGGTTCCTGAGAGAAGAAACGGGTTTTCTTCATTTACATTTACTGGTTCGCTCTCACCTGAGAAACTCGATTCATCAATAAGCAAAAAGCATCCTGATATATAAATCCCATCAGCTGGAACTTGATCTCCAGTTGACAAATGAACAACATCACCAACTACTATATCATAAATTGAGATCTTCTGCCTTTTTCCATCCCTAGTGACCTGAATAAATATCTTTTTCTTCTCTTTGTCCAAATCCCTGAACTGCAGGGATTGCTTGTAATCACTGACAGCTGTAACAGTGACTACTAAGAATATACTGAGTACGATGCCCACACCATCATACGTTCCCTTTGGCCACCCTTCAGTGGCTATCCCTACACCTATAGAAACTACAGCACAAACAATGAGAATGATCAAAGTTAAGTCCTGCAGTGCATCCCACACAAACATCAGGAACGATCTAGAAGGTTTTTCGGTATAACGATTGAATCCATAAATCTGTTGTCGGCTATTTACACTCTCTTCGCTGACACCTCCATCCACAGAAACTGACAGTTTCCTTGCGATGGCTTCAACTCCACCAATATTATTTAAGATCTTGTTATCATGGCCCCGAACAATTGAAGCAATCTCCTCTGGATGAATACAAAAACCAGCGTCTCTCACCTCACTCGATAGCTTGTATTCAACTCGATTACCAGCTGCAACAGAAAACCAGTTTAGCTTAGACAACATATAAAGTGAAAGCGATTGGTTCTAAAGCAGTGATAAGAGCTTTGACTATTAAAATTGGAGCACCATACCATCAATAAATTGCAATGCTGCCTTTTGAACATAGAGAGCAATTCGAAATTTTTCCTGACAGAGTAAGCCAAATATGGTCTATTAAAATTGGTAACGGCGAACTGACAATATACAAAAAAAAGGTAGCAACATCGTAATACACTTATCACATGAAATGGTATTTCGTGAAATGAATGCTGAAATAAAATTTTGCAACGTTTAAGGAGAATTCTTTCAAGAAGCCTCACTTAGTCATGACTGTTTCCGGAACGAGTTATATAACCAGTAAAGGGATGGTTAATCATAATGCGGAGTGATCATTTTATAATTTTTGTCAGAACAATGGAGGGGAAATCCCTTTATTAATGTGTCAACATGTAAGTGAATAATGAAATGAAAGACATTTTCATTTTTTTTTTTCATAATCATTAGCTAGTTTGGCCGTATGGAACTCGAGTTCAACTTCGATATAACTTGGAGAAGAGGTGTTAAATTTTGAGTCTCGTTCTGTTCTCTTAAACATACCCTATCTGTTAATAACTCAGAAAATGTTGTTTTAACCGAACTGCAGTCCAATAGAATTTAAATTCACTAAATCATGTGTTTTATTTAAGCTATCTTATACAGCTTATAGCCAAGATTACCAAGAGTTGCTATTACACATTTACACTGCAGTGCAGATAACCTGATTTGCAGTATATTTTCATTTACAGAAAAGTAAATTGCATGATTTTACTAATACAAAGACGAGAGAAATAAAAAGAATATCAAAGGAAGTTGTGAGGAAATCTAAAGTTAAAAATTTGTAAATTTTTTTTTTTATAAAACTCATCACAGGTTTCACTATGAATTCTGACCTCCGGCTAGGTTCACACTCAAGATCTAAACAACACTGGATAAACTCATGCAAAGAAATACAAAGAGAACTCTCGACAGACTAAACAAAACCAAACATACGGATAATTTTTATAATAATTTATTATATTTTAATGTGAGGATAACTTTTATAAGATGAAAATAACTTTTTTTTAACTCATAATGTTGTTTAAAACTTTAAATCTTAAATTTTATACCTTTTTAGATTACATCATCCTCCAAGTGAGAACTTTTATAATGATTATATTCTGTATTGGAAATGGTTTTAGTTATTTCAATAAAAATTTTATTAAATTTTCTAATAATAATACATTGGTATAGAATAATAATCTCTAAACAACAATGATTAAAATTTCGAGTGCATAGGTATTTATTTATTCCTAGTGAAGACACAAACCATCACTATTTGGGCAAACAAATGTTTGTAATTGTATCACTAATTTTGTGAAGAAATTAATGAATAAATTCGTATACAATAATTGATTGATTGAAAAATTCTTAATTAAACTCTTCGTTAACTGTTAATGAATGAGAATACGTTTCTGGGTAAACCTTGGTTTTCCTGTAGTCTGAAAACCCTTTTAGAGGAAACATTTACTTTCACGGACTGGCATCCGCCATGGTTGACATTAATACAGCAGCAGAAATTTCGGCGACAATTTACATTGGGAAGCAAGTTCAATTCAAGGGTAGTTTAAATTTCCTAACATTGCTGTTGCTGTGCCTTTGTTGAAATGGAACAGTCAAGTAGACGCGTCTAAAGCGCGTTTGAAGTCATTCTCAACTCAACAAAAAATGACAAGTCAAGGGTCGTTACGTGATCGTGCAGCTGGAGACACGAGGCTATGAGATCATTTCAGGAAGACAGTAAAGACACCTATTTGGAAGGCTGTACATTGGATTGTTTCCACTTGGAGAAGAAATAAAAGGATGGAATGTAGGTAATGATATTATTATGATTCTCAAAACATTATTTTTCTTATACACATAATCGCGGAATTCTTTTTTTGCTTTTATTATTATAAAAATAGTAAATAATTACAAAATGATAAATAAAATTATATCTTTTTCAATCCAAATAATTTCACCTTTTATAATTATTGTTTTTTTATTTTCAATTCCTTCACTCTTCGTGGTCTCCTTCATAAATTACCTACAAAATTTAATCATATTTCACTTCTTTTTCGTGTCATTACTAAGCAAAACATCTCATTACAGGAATGTCATTTTCATAGCTTGTGCAACACTACATACCAACTGCCTTTTTATTTTATTTCTCAGTGTTTGTCTCATTGTCTGATGCTGGTTGATGTCTATCAATTTCAATTATTAACTAATTAATGTTTTGGTCAGATTCTTGGCTTATCTGCTTTTGGCATGGAAATTTCGGGGAAGTTTCCACTTTCCGTGGTTGCATAAATAAATTAAACTAATTTGCTATCGTAACGGAGGTCAATTATATACATACCAAATACTTCTAAGATACCTTGACATTTCACATATATAAATATAAATATATATATATATATATATATATATATATATATATATATATATATGTGTGTGTGTGTAGTTATAGTAATTATTAATTTAATTATAATATTTTAAGCATATTAAAATATATGTATTATATAGCACATTGTAAAAGCTAATCTACCAACTGTAAAATAGAAAAAAACTATAGAAGTTACAACTAAGTTATCATAAAAAGGTCAAACCTTGGAAGTTGTTAAAAGTCAAAACTAATAAATTATCAAAATAAAAAAATGATTACATATTCCTCATAAAAAAAGTTCTACATACTTTTCCAATGTAGGTGAGAGTAACTTGTTTTTGAAATACAAGGTTTAAGTATAGACCTTCTTTTAAGTTTGCTTTGACCTTGTTCAAATCTATTTCATTGTTTATTTCATAATAAGGCCAGAGACTTACATTATTAATAGTCTTAAAGGACCACAAGTTAGGAAACACAAATGACAAACAGAGAGAAGGGCCACAAAGTTTAATAAAAATTTACACCCTTCACATGGAGTATTTGAAAAAACTAGTTGATAAATAAATTGAAAGTTGATAAACTTAAAACTTTTAAAAATATGAGCCGAAAGTTTAAAATTTACAAGCTATCAGGGTGGCTCTTAAACCGGTTAAAAACTTAAAGGTTAATAATTGGGTAATAACATAAAAAATAAATGTTTATATATATGTGTGTGTTTTACATTAAAAAAATTCAAAATGAATTATAATTTTAGTTTTTCCCCCGATTTTTGAATACTTATCAATATTTTCCATAAGATAAAATGTTTCATTAAAATTTAAAATAAAATGTAACAATCTAAAATACACAGTATAATACGATAAACTGAGTTAAATATATTTTATGGAAAGAAAGAATGATTAAAATGTTATTTATTTATTTACTCTATTTATACTTTTAGTTTGCAATAATCAATATGTTTGATATTGTAAAATTTTGTTTTCTATTTTTTTTTTATATCAACTAAAATTATACCTTAGACTCTGGATACTTCATAACTCATCAACATCAGGGATATGAAGAAATGTACGGAAAATTTAAGTGAATTAAAAGATTGTATATTTTATTAAAATAAGAAATTGAATAGTACATATAGTAAAAGCAATTAAACCAAAGAGTCTAATGGTAAAAACAACCGAGGATGGTATACTAATTAAAAATGCAAAGAAATAGAAATGGACTGAGATTTTATCCTAAATTTAATAAAAAAATAAAATAAAGATGTATTAAAATTAAAAAAAATGTAAAATAAAAAAAAAAACTAATCAACATCTAACTATAAGATATGCTGATTTACTGGGACGAATTATTTCACAAACTATGAAAGAAAAAAAAAATAAAAATTAAACATTACAATTAGTTTATGCACAAAGTAATTTATAAAAGCTCTCTCATACAATTTTTGTTTTTTATTTTTATTTTTAAATTCTTTAATTATAAATTAGTATTGACTTTTTTTAACTTATACATTAATTAATATTATCTTATAAAGAAATTAAATCAACTTTTTCTTTCTTAGAAGAGCCTATGAAGAAGTTGGTCTAAACATGTCGTCATTAGCTAGGACAACTTATAATTTATGACTAATATGAAGAAAATGCTTATAGTTTACAAAAATTCTATTTGAACAAACTTCTTCGTAGCTACGTCTAAAACATAATATAAAAATAATGAAATTAATTATATGATAAAATTAACTTATTCACAACTTAAATATAGAAATTTTGGAGAAATTGTATTAAAGAATTTCTATAATATTTATAAACTAATTTTAATTTACAGATAAGTTTTTTTTTAAGAATTTATCTTGTCTAAATAAGTCTTGATCACTGAAAAAATTAAGATAGTATTTAAACACATTTAATTGATTGAAACAAACATACAAACAAACTTAAGTATCATTATCTCAACCATACTTATACAGCTATAGCTGAAGGCGCCCACTACCTAAACAAAATAAATCGTAATTCTCATTTCCTAATATCAAACCTAGATAGTGAAAGAAAAAGAGATAGCATCTTGTGGGGTGGAGAAACGCGTAACATTGCTTAAAGATATAGTGTTATTAGAAGGACACTATGATGATAAATATTCAAAACTGACGACAGATAAAAGGAAGAATGTTGGCCATGAATGCCTCCAAAAGTCATAAGGTAAATGTAGATTCTAGCTGAAAATCTATGTTAAAAACGTGTTGATCTATGTACAGTCTGGTTGCATTTTCTACTCTCACTCCTAATTTTAAAAATATAATTTATAATAAACAGAACTAGTGAAAACTTCAAATCGTGTATGATACTTTGAAATTAACAAAGTTTCGAGTTTAAAGTTTAATACTATTTGTCGTTAACACCAACTTTTCTTTTTCTTTTCATTGATTGTAGATCGTGAGTCATACTATCACTGTAGTGACAAAAGGTATGTGATTTCAGATTATATTATTAATATCTAAGATTAAATCAAACTCATTTTTAAAAAAATTTAACTGTAAAAGAAGAATTATTTTCATTGTTACACTCAAACATGTAAATATTTAAATCTAAAAATTTACTCATGATCCAATAATAAGTGATATAATAAGTTTATTAAATTTTTTTAAAATAGACTTTAATATTATATAAAAGTAAATTTAAATTTAATTTATTTTCATAAAATTAAGTTGTAAAGTAAGAATTACTCTCATTTATATATTATAAATTAAACTTATCTTTAATTGATATAAAATATTCAACCAATCAAACAAGTTATTATGTCACTTTGCATAAAAAATATTTCAAAAAAAGGGTTTTAATGCTAGTTAGTAGTCTACTTCAAGGGCGTTAATATATTTAGGTAAGCTTCTCCAAAGGCGGCTATTGTGCAAATGAAGAACTACCATCCTCACTCAATCTTTTTAGAGTGACTAACACGTTTAATAGGACTGCGGAGCCCCAAGCTAATGTATATGATTTCGTTCGTTTTAAAATTTTAAAATTTTATATGATTAAAATTTTGAAAGCCTTCCTCCTTTTTACTTTCATCTTTGCCCATGTCAGGAGAAAAAAGAGAAGAGGCTAACAAGTTCTCAAATAAAAATATAATCCTAAATTAATATTCTTTTCATTTTCTTGTTAATTTCTAATACCTAAAACTTATTAAAATGGTGCTTATCCAAATTCCCATTTTAAGAAACCCCCCCCCCCCAAAAAAAAAAAAACTCTCCCTTCTCCAGTAATAAATCTCCATTTTAAGGTTTACATGATGATATCAGAAACCGATCTTCATATTTACTTTACTTTTTCTTAAAACTTCTTGGGAGTTTTAGATATCTAAGTCGTATTGAATACTTTGATGAAATAAAATAAAATATAAATATATAGATATGACGAATTGTGTAAGTATTATACAGAGAAGAAAAAATGACTAGAACTATTAAATATTCTAAAAAAAGCAGACGTTAAAAACCAAATGTTCCATTAAAACAAGTGGTGCAGACACTAACGTCACGAAAGAGTGTTCATAGATCACCAAAATGGAAAAGTAACATGTAGTTATTGTAAATATAAAAAATTAATCGTTTATTAAGATAAAAATATTAATTAAAATTTAGAAAATAAAAAATATTTAAAAAATTGTCTTGAAAATATGTCTCTTTTATGAAACTCATATAAACATTTTTTATACCATTTGTGTTAGCAAAGAAAGTCACGAGTTTCGTAATAATGCAACAAAACTCCTCTACTGTTATAAAACAAACAGGAAATATTTAATATATGTTTACATTTTTTATTAATCTCATTTTTACTCAATTTTCTTTTACATTAAATTTTATATTTTTATATATATTTTCGTACATTTCTCGTATTATCATCTCGAATACACTTCAAAACATTCTCTTTAGACTTACATATAAACAACATATTGAATATATTTAGTGAATTTAAAATTTCAAACACCTTAAATAACCGAAAAACACTACCCGAAACATTAAACAACAACATTGATCTTGCAACACCTATGTTATTTAACTCGTATGACTAAAAATATTTATAATAAAAGTTTTATACCATAATTCCTTACTAATAAAAATATTCTTTTCACGTGAACTTCGTAAATAAGAATTTCTTAAAATTAAACAAAAAAAAAAAAAAAAAAACTTTTAAGTTAAAAA
>Ga0209700_104813_pt1 | contig 23736 bp, 10 predicted proteins | sample SiratroredBW_FD_187528 | JGI IMG/M metagenome (GOLD analysis project Ga0209700, IMG submission 187528) | Root nodule microbial communities of legume samples collected from California, USA - Siratro red BW (SPAdes) (version 2) | ecosystem: Host-associated > Plants > Roots > Nodule | place: USA...
TGGCTTGTGCCCGTGGTTTTTACTTCTCACATTGAGAAGGTTTTCCACGTTAAAATTCCTGTGTCCTCCTGAAGTGTATTTTGTTGTTGCGATTATTTGTTATTGCTCCTCACAGGTTCTTGCGAGTCAGGGAAATTATTATCCGCTGCTTATTAACTCTGGTTGAATTGAGCTTTATTGAGTTATATTTCCCATCATTAAGTCCACGGAGGAATGATGTTATAGCAAGTGATTATGTGTAAGGAAGTAGGGATTAAAGAAAGATATAAAATGAATAAAATGTTAATTATAATATTGAATGTATACTCATCGTGTAAGAGTAATATGAAAAAAAAATAGTAAAAGATAGGAATACTCATGTACAATATGATGTGTATCGAATAATTTTAACCATTTAGGTGTTTAGAAGAGAAAAGAGGAATAAGAGTAGTAATTCTACAAGGAGGGAAATAGCATAATTTAAGAAATTTATATACAACGTGGAAATGTTGGGTATTCCTGTGATAAGTAGGAAATTCACCTATTACATACCCAATAAAAATACAAAAAGTAGACGAGACAAAAATATTGGTATCCTAATAGTGATTAAAAATATGGTTTGCAAGTAGACAATACGTCTTATATATAGTGATATTACACCACTTTACTATAGTACTTTCATAAATTGGGGTTCGAAATCCTTTAAAACTTTGAATGTATGATAAAAGGTTTGTCAATTAATAAAGACTTCTTGGAATCAAAGTTTAGAAGATGAGGAAGATATTGTATATTAGCCTTGAGAGTTAGATTAAAAAGTTTAGAGAGGACTTAAAGGTTTAAAACAAGAAAATATTTGGATATGTAATCAAACAAAATATACAATTATACAATTGTACCAATATTAACTAGATATCCTTGATGATAGAAGTGAATTATGTAATGAAGGAAAGAGCAATCTTAGGATAATTTGCTTGTGTAAGAATTTGGTGGATAAGTAAAAATTTAGGTATTTTCACGTAATAACTAATTGGAGAAAAAGTAAAAATGAGATTAGTGGATTGGATATTCTTAAACAACGGAATGAAAAACCAATTATAATAAAACACACAGTCAAGGATTTTTTTAAAAAAATTGACAGAGTTTAGTTCAATGTTCAGCTTGGGAACAATGAATTTTCTTTTGTATCCTTGGATCTTAACATAATGACTAGATACTCCAAGGGATTAGTAATAAAGGATGCAATATGACAATGTGATAGTAATAAAAGTCCATAACCATATAAGTATAACTTCAAATTCATAAAAAAATCTGGAACATAATCAAATTGAAAATTATACAATTAGTTGTGAAAGCTTGCTAAGAGATGCAACACATCATTTATAGCATTCATTTATAAGATAGATAACCCAAATAACTTAGAAAAAATTATAATCATCTCATTGATAGGTTGTATGTATAAGATTATGTCAAAAATTCTAATTAATAGACTAAACCAATCCTCCCTAAAAATCATTGATGACTATTAATCAAAATTCATAATAAATGAGATTAGGAAAAGAAAAGAAGAGTTTGTGTGAATTATAAAAAACATATGATTGGATCATATGAGAATTCCTTTTATACACTATAGAAAGATTAAATTTCTCCTAGAGATAGATTAACTTCTCCTAGGATAAATTAAATGGATGAGGATATGTTAGCAAAGGGAGATTTAGTTTGGATTTTTATCGAAAAAGAGGAAAGCAAAATCGGAAGATTTAAATTTAAAATTTTGTTTTAAATTTTCAATTAAGATTGGTTTTGGTATTCTGTTAGGAAAATTTAGTATAAATAAGAGTGAATCAACTTAGGAAAGAAAAAAATATGTTTAATTATTAATTTTTATTCTTTGTAATTATCTTTGGAATTTGGGTGATTATCTATTTTTGGAAATAAAAAATAAAGGAAAGATTACATTAGGAATTACAGTCCTAATAGGATATGTTTTGAAATTTTAATTTTAATTGATGGAAGTCCAAAACTCAAGTTTAATACGTAAAAGATTTAAAATAAAGAGATTCTATGACTTAATTTTTTTTAATAGTAAGAAAATGATTTTCTATAATAATAAAAAAATTATTAAAAAGTAAATTTTGATGAAAAGGAAGGTAAGATAAGAGGAGGTAACATAAATATAGTATAATTTAAAGACATTATATTATTTATATGAGAAGTCAATATAAAAGATGTCGTAAAATATTTTGAATTTGAATTAGTCTTAAAGATTTTGAATTTGAATTACCCTCAAAGATTTAATATTAACTTCGGATTTAAAAGTTTAAAAACAATATTTTTATAAGTTTTCAGAACTGACTTTAAACGTAACTCAATTTTACAAAATCAGTCTGTAAAGTGAGATTTGTACTCACTTATAAACTATTGAAAAATTTAATCTCTAATCGATATAAATCTCCAACACACTTCTTAACTCGAACGTGAAACTTATATATAAAGGTGATCCAATAGTAACCTGATAGACTTAATAATCTTGTTAAGATAAACTCTTATCATATTAAAAAATAAACTAGCTTAACTCAACTTTATAAAATCTAGAATAAACTCTAATATCATATTAAAAAATAGACTTACTTAACTTAACTTTATAAAATTGACTAGTAAAGTAAAGTTTATATTAACTTATAAATTTTCAAAAAACCTTATCTCTCTGATCGGTTGAATATTATAAAATTTCCAATATGAATTATAACATTACGAATTTATCTTTTAAGAAAATCATAAAAAAGTTAAATTCTGACAATGTTTTGTCTTGTTTATCCAACTGCAGAAGAAACACTAACATTAGTCAACATCATTCACTATACAACTAATTCGTGACCAGATATAACCATATTTAACGATGACTTTAACCACTAAGGTCCGGTTAACATGATTTCAAAACCTATTAACTGTATCGCTCACCACTATACTTCAGGGTTAATTATGTTCCAATTTCACAACAGAAATGGAAGCGACAACCAAATAATCGTCGCGACAACAGCGTCAACGGGGAGTCAACGATTTCAAGACAACCAAATAATCGTCACGGCAACGGCGTCAACGATGTCAGGACTGTGTCTGAACAAACTACGACAGGGGAGACGATACACTCCTCTGCTATCCTCTACTCTCACTTCTTTTCCTTTAGCATTTTCATATATTCCACATTTTTTTATAACAAAAGTAAAAATCAACACGTGTTTCACTCCTCAAAATTAAAATGCTTTTCTGATACAATATAACTGTTCAACTGATCAAGAATACTAAACTGGTTTTTATTTTATTTTATTTACGAAATGCAGTAATTAGCAATAAGCTTATACAACCGTTGCAAACTATTTGATGCAATACTCGTTGTTCGCGCCGTTTGGTTTATTTCATCAATATAAATTCGGAAGTACCATTGATGAAATAAAGAAAACTACTGAACATGATTTTATTCATTTGACATTCAAAATACAACACAAGCAACAACATATATTTACTATGTTTAACTAGCAAGTTCCTTATCATGAAAAACAGTAAACTAATCCTTGATCGACCACGAACTTTCTTTATTAATTTTATCCCTGTTCCCTTTTTTTGGCTTCGACATTACTTTCAGTTTTTTTTTTCTCTGTACTGCTGCGTCATGGAGTCTTTTCAAGACAAAACACAAGAACATGCACACAGCCAATAACTCCATTGTACTAAAATCTTAAGCACAGTGACTGTTTGTACATGTAGGTCATTTTCTCATAAAGGGCAACTGAAAGTCCTTCTCAATGATCTCGATTTCTTTTTAGCCTTTTCAACGTTGGTTTGAACTCTGCAATTCTCTTCCTCTAAATACTGCACAAAAGGTGACTATCGTTCACATTGTGTTGTTCTTATGGTTATGGAAATTGAAAGGACAACTATTACCTAAATCTGAGAATAAATAAAGGTTTGGAATTGAATAAGCATATCAGTTACCTGTTGCTTTCTTCTCATCTCAAGATTAGCCTATATATAGAAGGATGATCCATGTTAGATATGAAATCTAATTACTCAACAGAGTAAAGAATAAAAGAAGAATTTCAATATTGATCAAAGAACAAAATAGTTGGCATACCAGTTCTAGTTTAAGTTGGGCGTTCTCTTCTTTCAACTGGTTCAATTCTGCTTCTAATTCAACTGTGTATGCCTGCCAAAGCAAAAGTAAAAAAAGAAAAAGTTATGGCACGAAAAGAGAGGTCATTAACAATATTTTAACTAGATTATGACGTCAAGAACGATTAGATACACATAAAGGAAAAATGCATATGCAATCCTTACAATATTTTTCTCTTCTACTTCTCCTGCCTTTGGATCCAATGTTTAAAGATAAGAAAGCAACCATTTTGTATTTTAAAAGTTTAAAATCTCTTATCCCTCTACTGCAATTTCATTCCGTTGTTTAAATTTAGAGAGAAGTTCTATAAGGCCAAAAACTCTCAAAAGTTATCCTACTGATCTAATCAGGTACCTTTTCTCTACCTTTTCCTCCATAGCTGGTAATCAGTTTATAATTAATAAAAGAAAAAGCCTATTCTCGCATCTTTTACGCCACCCCTTTTCATCACCCTTTTGTCACTAAAAAGGAAGAAAGTTTATCAATAAAGAACATTAAAAGAATAATATTAAAAAAATGGTGCTGTTATAATTAATTTGCCTAACTGTTTTGCCTGTCAGTTATGCGGAGCTCGCCTACTAAAAATCACAATGCACCTAGGCATGTGGCCGCCAGCAAATCTTACTGACAATTTGACATCAAAGATAAAAATTGATTTTGGTGGCCCTGTTTAAAGGGAATGGAAGATAACAAAGCCTATCCCAGTGGCCAGTGCAAGGACATAAAAGAACAGAACCTGAAATCAAAACTATACAAGCTGCAGTGCACATTGCACAGTATGATCTCTAAGAACCAGAGAAACAAAAAGCACATTTCATAAAGACAAGGCATCTAGCTTCATATCAATGCAGTTTAATTATGAAATGATGAAAGTACCAGTTTTCTTGCTCTTGATCTGGCTGCTGATTCTCTGTTCTTGATCATCCTCCTCTGCCTTCTCTCCACCACCTTCTCCACCGGCCCATCAAACGCCCTCTTTCTCCCTCTTGTAACACCTGTGTCCATCCCGAACCGGCAACCAAAATTTTCACCAGTACCTATCCCCTCCGGCGAAACCGGGCTCACCGGCGCCACCACTCCCATTTTGGTCACTGCCGCATAACCGCCGCCACCATTCACCACCCTCGGTCCAAAGCAAACCGCCGACGGCACTGCCGCCGAATATCCAGAAGACACCCCAACTGCACCACCACCACCACCCTGAGCCACAGCCTGATAAGGCGATGCAACCACATTCCCACGAGCACTGCCGCCAACACCGCCGACACCGCCGCCACCAGCCCCCATCACCTGCCTTCCGACAAAAGAAGGCTCCATTGTACGGTTGTTATTAGGAAAGAAGCCATACTGCTGCATGTGCTGATTTTGACTTGTAGAAGCTCGAATTGGCATTGCCATGGCACACTGTTCCCTAACTACCCCTGCCTTTATCAAGAAGTCCTCCAAAGTCATCTCTCCAAGGGTAGGCTGGCGGCGGGCAGATTCGGTATTTTGAGCATTGTTATTATTATTAACATATCCGCAGTTATTGTTGTTGTTCTGTTGCTGTCGTTGTTGCTGTGTTTTGTGTATCTCAGACCAAACCTGGTCCACTGTTTTCCTACACAGAGGTGGAGGAAGTGCTAGAGACCCTTGCCGAGGAAGGCTTGGTTGCTTCCTTATCAACCCTTTTTCTGGGGAAGCTTCATTTATCAAACTGTTCATGTTGGTGTTGCTGTTGTTTAAAATTTGACATTCCTCTGCACACCAAATGCTGCTCAGAAACTCGTCCATGTTCATGGACCCAAAGTTCTTCCCACTCTCCCATAGCGTGTGTTGGAACTCGTCCAGGGTGAGGGAGCAGACGGAAGCTTCTCTTCCCACTGAAGGGAATGGCTGGTTTTTGTTGATGTTGTGCTGTTGCTCCAACTGTACTGGACATTCCACCTCGTTTTGTGTTTTCATATCAGACTCCACCGCCACCATGTTCTTCTCAATCTCTGCCTTTTTCTCTTTGCTGTTGCAAAGAAGTCAAACACCAAGTGTTGCTTGTTTGTTCTCTTTATTCCTGCACTTGCTTTTTGAAAGGTCAAAAGATGAACAGGAGGGAAACTAAAAGATGCTATAACTACTTTCATGGTTCTAACTAGATGTCACAGGAGTAGTGACAATTGTAGCACATATCTACATAGTAATTACTACTGATCTGAGAAATAAAATACAAATTTTCTATAGATAGTTCTCCAACAAATTTTTACATGCAGTAAAATTCAAACACAGATCTTCCCTATTGTCTTTGTAATAGTAAAAAATCGAAAACAACAATTTTTTCTCTACAATGTTTAAGAGGCTACAGTACTTGACTAGAACCAAAAAATTGATGAGTAGGAATTTCACTCAGAATCAAGTCCTTTTTCTGAGTCTGAAAAAAAACTTAGGTGTGTTATTTAATATTATCCCAAAGGGGTTGGAGATAGATTTTGATTCTTGTTCCACTGAGGAGGAGATTCTTGCTCTCCACCACTTAGAAAATGAAGAAAGAATATTATGAGTGTATGACTTGGGCAAGGTAGCAGGAAAAGTTGAAAGTCTTGCCTACAATATCGAAGCAACTACCTGTTTTATTGGCACACAGAAGTGCAGTAGGTATGGATGGGCATCCGTAACCATTAATATTGTACCGGATCAATAGGTAAAAACGTAGAACCTTGTCACCATCCAGTTTTATTTTTCTATTGTTCTTTGGCTTTTCACTCTTTATGTGCCTAATCAAAAATAATATAATGAATATTTAAAAATGTGATATATACCTTAAAAATAAAGTCCCGGTCTCTTTAACATGCAAGTTAAATTTTTCACTAGAGAAAAATATCAGCAATAATTAAAACTCTTCTCAAAAGTAATTTTAAAAACTAAAAGAAAAGATATGACTAGACGGGAGTGTAAAATATATTTTCAGAATATAATTAGATACAAAAATTGTTCAAGGTAGCCAGATTTCAAAAATTAAAATAATAGGCTTTTGTTCAATCATAAAAGAATATACCTTTTAAAATAATTATAATATAATTAAGATATAATATCTGCTAATTAAAAATTAATTGAAAATATAGAAAATTTATATATATATATATATATATATATATATATATAATATTATTTCCTCAAACTCAACAAAAAGTGAGTTGATACAAAAAATAACAGTTAGACATAGTGTGGGCTACTTAAGGAAAGAAAATTATATGTTCTATCACTTATTTGTGTAAAAATTTGAAAGTGAAATTAATCTCTTTTCAAAGATAAATTACAAAATAAAAATATTCTAAAAGAATAATTGAAACTCAGAAAATGAAGTAAAAGGATCAGCTACCAACTTAAGGAACGGACATGCACAGTGTGGGTCTTTGTGAGATCTACATCTCATCCAAACCAGAAGACAGAATGAATAGTGCAATGAAAACACAGGATCAGCAAGGATACACAATTACATTACATAATGTATAAAAAAATACAGTAGAAAAAAAGAAAAGATACCTGAAAACTATACTTTCAACACATTTTTGTGTGTACCTTACAACATTTTCAGAACTTATTCTAAGGCTAACTGGGAAGAAGGAACAAGAGTTTTGTTTTGAGTGTTGGTGGAAGTGGCAACACTCTGCACAGTGTGCTCAAACTCTAACAGACGCCACAAAAGCACAGCTATTACAGTAAAGAATAAAGAGCTGTTAATAGCAGCAACATATTATATATAACAATTGAGGATCTGAGGTTGTCCCACGTAGAGAGCATAAAATCCGAGGGCAATTTCCTAAGCCCGATCGCACCTTTTGCCACGTTAAGGACAGGTGTTGTTTGTTCAGCCTAGTTCTGCGCAGTCATTGCTATGAGTTCAACACGTGTACCCTTCAATTTGTTTGCACCTACTAGTTCATTTCTTCATTTTTTATTTCTTTTTAATATTTCCTTGTGTCTTCAGACTTGACTGTGAGGTATCGAATACTAGGACAAACCATGAAAAGGATATCTATTTATGGTGAAACATGCTTGGTGGGAGTGGTGATTCATGGATCTTTTTCAATTACTTTTCTGCCATCGCATGTTTCTTTTACAGATTTCTTCCTTTTTACATTTTCTCTGCTCTTGTGTTTTGTGGAAAAGTGATTAATTTCGGTTTTTCTTTTGGATTGTTGAATGCAGACATTTTGGATAAGGGGGAATAATGATCAGACGAAACAAAACAAAAATCCTGAGAAATTATATTTTCACGTGCCTGTTTAAATTAGTTATATTAGAATATCTTAACCATATGCTTTTATCTATAAATTTGAGATAATGATTTTTATTTTTTAAATAGAACTTTTAAGCTTCCTAATTCTAACATCTTTGTTTCAGTTGGATTTAATTCTAATTTTCATCCCTATATTTTAATTTTTTTATTACAGTAATACTTTTTTTTCTGCAAAAAAAAATAATAAAAAAAAAAATATATATATATATATAACAATATTTGCATATAATTCGTTCATAGCTTAACAAAATTAGAAAAATAGTTACACTAAAAATACCCTATAGTCACACATATGCCTAAACATATCAAATACTACTTAAAAAATCTATAAATAGATCACAGAAAGGGTAGAATATGAAAATATGAAGTATTGATAGGATCTAAAACCCCACATAATAATGATATCCTGTTGCACCTTCTCATTAACTACTCTTGGAGGTTAGTTGGGTCCTAATGCAGCAAGTGCATTCATTCATTGTTCCTTGGATTGTTTTGAGGATCTCTGAATCATTGTTTGTCACTCTGAAATATGGCTGATTTTTACATTTTTCTTTGTTTTTAGTGTGGTTAAAGGTTTCTTCATTCAAATTAATGGAAGCACTATTTTTTTATAATTTATAATAAATATTTTATACATGTTCTTTATTCATTAAAAATTACTTATCATATTTTTTTTATAATAAAGGAGTATTCAATCTGTTATGTTTCTACTTAATGAAAGTTTTTTTATTTTTAATCTTACAACTTTTATAACTAGAATTTTTTTTATTTGAAATTTTTTTAGAAGAATTTTGCTTTTCACCAAAAAATTTGATATCACTTTCATATTATATTATATTATATTATATATATATATATATATATATATATATATTGAATCTAAACTTTTACAGAAAATTTTTCATAACGTGATATAGATCTAAATATTCAAACCACACAAATTCATAAATGGAAGATGAAGATGCTCAACAAAAGAATTTCACACTTTTTTTTAAGAGTTAATATTGTTGCTAGTTTAATTTTCCTTACCTGTTTAATTGGAGTCATTTATAAAAGATCTCAAGTTACAGTGTACAAGAATAACTCCCTTGTAATATATAGTTCTGATCAATAATTTAAAATTAATAAAAAATACTTTTTATATTTTTAAGATCACATGTACAATAATACATACAAATTTTTAAAAGAATTTTAAATTATTGAAAAAAATTTTGAACTTATCGAAATCAAAATTTATTGTAACTTGTTAAACTTGTTTTACACTACACCAGAAATTGAATGAAACTTTTTATCTTTAATCTAACATAAGATAAAACTAAGATTTTCTTTTCTGAGAGAGAGAACAACAAAACTAAGAATTTTGGGTTTATAGAAAGATAACATTTTTTGTTAAAATAGCTCTAAACCCTTACATAAACAAAGAGAAGCATGATAATTATCACTAGTACAAAAGACACATTTTAAGTTAGGATAATAAGTCAGTTAAAACGAGATTGATTTAAACAAAAATACGATGACAATTTTATAAATATTTAAAGAGATATTATGTCGGTTAACTCAAACCTGACGTAATACACTATATTCTACATCGGTTGTCATACATAACCGACGTAAAAAAGACTGGAAAAGGCAAAAATTCAAAATTTGAAAACTTTGTAATGACGCTGAAGATACTGTCGGCTGGGAGGTGTCAATCGACGTAGTATGTAGCCCATATTATGTCGGTTGAGACTTTCCAACCGACGTAATATCTTCCTCTTAACGCGCGATTGAATTTTGAAGAAAATTTGGTCAGATACTACGTTGGTTGAGAGCTCCCAACCAATATAATATGTCCTTCGAGTTAAAATTAGAGATTTCAAGAGAGATATTAACTCTTGGGTATCACTTCTCTCTTACTCTTATATTTTATTCTCCTTCACCTTCTCCTCACCCTCGCTGCCTCCTCTTCACCCTCTCTCGCTGCCTTCTTTTCACCCTCACTCGTTGCCTTCTCCTTTCAACCTGCACGTGATTCCACTTTTATTCTCACTAGTTTTCATTTTGTATGGTGTCGCTTTCTCTTCTCACATTTACATCTTTGTTGTTCACTGGTTTTGCTAGGGTTCGTTTGGCTCCATTTTCGACTTCTTCCATGTTTGTTTGGTGTGTGCAGGTTGAATACTTGATTAGACACCCCTTGCCTCTTCTCTTTACAAGAGGCTAAATTTTTTGTAAAATTCATTAAAAATAGTTAGAAATTTATTTTTGACTATCAACATCTTGATTTAGTATATATTTGATGGTAGAGTTCTTATATTGTATAGGTTTATCATAGATTTAGGGTTTCAAAAATTTGGGACAAAAAAACTTCAAACGACCATATTTTTTATATAAAGCTCAAATTGAGACGTTTCAAAAATGAATGCTCGAAATGGGGTAACGAATCCGCTGACCACCAGCCAAAGGCGGTTGGGCCTCCGGAAATTCTATCGTTTAGGGTTTCTTTTTTTATTTTTTTGTTATTTTTTATCTATTTTTTTAGATTGTAGCCTTTTATTTCACATATTTATACTTATTAGAAAATTCTAAAAAAAATTGTGATATTTTCTTGTATCGATTAAAGATTTATCAACCCATTATTTTTTTAAAAAAATGACTTTTTACGTCGATTGTAAGCTACAACCGACGTAATAGATGACTTTTTACGTCGATTATAGCTTACAGTGGACGTAAAAAGTCTTTTTCTATGTCAGTTCCAGCTCTAACCAACGTGGTATCCACCTTTTTCAGTTATTTTAATTGGGTATATGATGTATGTTTCTATTTTCAACCGACGTAGTGTCATACATATTACGTCGGTTACATAACCGATGTTGTATACCGAAGACTTTCTACGTTGCCGGTATCTACGTCGGTTGCATAACTGACATAAAATATCTTCCGGCTAATGACACTGAATATCAATAATGACATTAGTGATATTTTTATATTGATTTTAGAAATATTTAGTATACTCATTTGATTGAATTTCAAAATCATTTTTAACTTCCTATTCCTTCCCGTTGTTTTTATTTATATTTTTCAATTTTAATGTTAAATAGGTGTAGACATGAATATGGGAATAGACTTGAAAGTGATGGAATATAATTTTCATCTGGATAAGTTATTAATATTTTATTGGTTAAAATTCATATTTTAGTGTCTACATTCATTTTCTTTTGTATTATAACATTATAAAATTAATTAAAATATTTATTTCTATAATTAAATTTAACAATACTAATAACAATAACAATAAAATATTTCATAAATGAAAGAACAAAAAAATCCTTTTATTTTTGTTGGTATATGAGTCATATCAAATTAGTATTTTGTGGATTTGGATGTTGTGAAATTGTGAGATGTACTCAAGCATTATTTTTTTCCTCAAAAATGTTTTATATTATATAAAATCAATGGTGCATTGAGATGATTATATATATTATAGAAGATTTAAAATAAAAAATGTGTCTTTCAACACGTTAAATGTAATGAAAGTTATTAATGAAAAGAAAAACATGATTAAAGAAACGTTGACATACAAGATAAGAAAAACAAAACACACACAATATATATATATAACTTTCCTTTACAGGATGTCTAGTCTATCATGTTAAGAAAGTGATGAATGAATGCCACATACAAACTACCTAAACATTATATACAAAAGAGTTTCACAGTATTCTAAGTTCTTAGAATAAGATTGTTCAGTTTATGTTATTCAGAGTAAAATTGGTGTTGATATAAACTTTTTTTTTCTCGGCAATATTGATATAAACTTATTTGTTTATTAGATTTAATTACTAGATCTTTTATTTAAATTAAACTTGTAAATAAAATTGCATTTGGATTGAAATTTGATTTAGAATTAGTCTACGTAAACTGGTCCAATTTGAATTGCAATTTGTCATTAAAGCAAAGTATTATATTTGATTTGGTTCAATAATACGGACACAAAAGTCTCTAAAAAAAATAATATTGAATACAACTCCAGCGTCCACTATATTAACACTATTTTTAATATTATTTATATTAAATATAGTAGTCGCATCTTTTTTATATTTTGTCTCTTTATTGTTGATTAAACAACCGTTATATTTTAATTAATGTATAAATTTGATATTTTATTAGTAGACTTAGTTGACACTAAATTTTCACGTTGTGTATACTTAATGTTGTTTTAACTAAGACTAATAATGTCTGCTAATTTAATCAATGCTAACATATTAACTTTACTCAACTAAAGTCTATTCATGGAACGTAAAATGAATCCTATTTACAATTTAAGGTCGTCAATGCTATTTCTTTTTTTTTTTTATCTATAATGAAGTAGCTTTTCATTATAGTCACTACAAGAAAATAGTAAAATAGCTATAAAAAAGATATATGGGTCAATGACTTATACAAAAAACTTGGACCAAACCCACTCTAAAATGTCACAGTCCACACAAAGTGGATAAAAAATAAAAAATAAAATCAAGCGGAGCCGGATCCACACACCAAATATTATTTGTAATTAATTATTGCAAGCAGCATAGACTAGACCCATGCAAAACACAAAAAAAAATTCTAGCGTGGGCCTATGCCCACACATATGTGTGGGTTTTTGGTACTTTATGTGGATTTTTGACCCACGCTATTTTCCTATTTTTTTTAGTGAGTGACCATATAAATACATGTTGAGAATTACAAAATTTTTTAGAATACAAAAAATATTTCAGTAAGAATGAAATATATTTATATATATATATATATATATATATATATATAAACTCAATATTAAAATAATTTTTTTATGATATTAAATAATTTGCTTCTCTATAGCCTTTTTATATTACGATGCGATTTGTTCTATGAACCTTTATGACAAGATCAATGAACTTAGTATTATAATCAGTCTTATATCGTTATTCAAAATTCTGTAATATATTCAATTTTAACGTATAATCTTTAATAACAAGTTCGTGTTAAACTATAATCTCCTTGAATCTTTTATAGATTCACCATGATTTATTATAGTTTTTTTATTATATTAATTTATGCTATGATGTAAAAGATATTTGGTATTTATTAAAAAGTACAATTTATTTATTTTAAAATAAACAAACTGAATAATATTTGTTGAATATTTCAAAAAAAAAAAAATTAGTAACAATTTTGAAATGTTGTTTCTATTAAAAAAATGTCAGTACAAGCTTTTGACAATATTTTTTCTCTATTTAAAAAATATTCACTAAAAAATTAATAATAATTTAATTATGTTACTTTTGACGGAATAAATATTACTAAAATATTTAAGAAACATTGTTAGTATATTATCTTTCTACTGAAAAAAACTCTAAAATTTATTAGTAACATTTTTATAATATTATTTTTCTATTGAAAAAATATTACTAAATTTTTTTATCAATATTTTATAATGTTAAATTTTTATTAAAAAATTGTTATTGAAAATTTTCAATAATATTTAAATTTTTTATTAATATATAAAATGTTAATAAAAGTGATTAGTAAAATAAAATAAATCAAAGTCTTTTGCTCCTAAAAGTCAAGTTGCGAGTTTTGATTCTTATTCTTTAGTCTATTTACCTTATGCGTTTTTATGAGTGTGATTCATTCGTGAATCATATCTCAATTCTTCTGTCAGTTAAAAGTGGGAATAGGACAATCCAAATCAGTCTTGAGAATCTAAAATTGCTTAATATACCTAAAATTTAGTAATGTGAGTGATGTTGTAGAAACTGAACAGTGATAACATATTGCTGACAAATAATTACGTCACCAATGCGTAGATTAAATTTCATAATTTTTGTTTGCCAACTTTCTTCAAACACAAGCAAAGCAATGAGAACAGCACAACACAATCAATGGATGGCACAAGCACATGAATATTCAAATTTTTTTATCAGCATGAATATTCAATGTTTTACTTTGAACAAAACAGATTCCTAATTAATCATTCTAATCATGGTTATTGTCGGCGCCGATTTATGCAACGCGTGGACTAGCATATGATTTAACCACTTTTAATTAAGTTAAATTAAGAAGTATTGTATATTATAATACAGCAAATAATGTTTTTGAAATAAAGTTTTAACATAAGTACGTTGGACCTTATATATATATATATATATATATATATATATATATATATATATATATATATATATATATATATATATGCAAGAATCATGGCTTAGAAACATCACTTAATCTGAATTAAGTTAATATCATTTTCTATAAGAAAGTTTGAGTCATTATGTTATTAAGTTATCTTCAAGGAATCTTCAAATGCTGAGAAACTAGACGAGTAAATCACGACTGGCTAAAAGTTTTTGTAGTTTATATCTATAAATTTTGTAGCTCGGTAATATTGAAGCTGTGTCTCATTTTATTACTTTTGAAACCAAAAGATAAGAAAATTATTTTTTTCAACATTTATATTTATTTATTTATTTTCAAATTTAAATTGGCTGTTTACTTGAAAAACTTGATTAATTTTCTCTTAATTTTTTAAATATATATATATATATTTATTAATTAATTTTGTAACATTAAAAAGCGTTTTCAAATATTAAATTTAATATAAAAATAGTATCAAGTATATAATATTTGAATTTAGTCTATTTATTACCTTAAAAAACTGTTATTAAAGGTTAAGTTTAAGTATAAAAATATTAAATTTAAAAAATTGAACGACTGATTGGTGAATTCGAATATAAAGATAAAATACAAGTTTGAAACAAATTGTACTAACAAAAACATATTTGTTTTTGCTAAAAAGAAGCATTAATTGCAATATGTGCCTAAGATCCTGTAATATTTTGCATGTTATTATGCTACCATGTAATCATTCCAAGAGCGTAGTGTAGTTTAGTAAAAGATCTTATTAAACATTTGAAACTATTACATAAAACAACCATTTCATTTCTATATAAGCCACCTCAACTCACTCTTTCTTCAACACACAAGTTAGCAACCAAAAAGGAAAGAGGCAAAAGAACAAGAGAAAAATGTCTTCAGAAAACACCCTTTGGCTTTTGCTTGCTATTTTCTCCCTTTGTGGAGGCATCACCTTGGCCTCTGACCCTGATCCAGTTCAGGACTTCTGCATACCAAACCCTAGATTTGGTGCCATCAAAACAGCACATGAAAACCACTACATTCTCCCATGCAAGAACTCCTCCGAGGCCACCACTGAGGACTTTGTCTTCTCCGGTTTAAAAGCCTCTGGAACATTCTCAGACACAGGCCTATCAGTGGTGTCAGCAAGCCCTACCAATTTTCCAGGGCTCAACACTCTAGGCTTGTCTTTTGCACGTGCAGACATAGAAGTTGGGGGCATCAACCCGCCACATTTTCACCCCAGAGCCACAGAGCTGGTTCATGTGGTGCAAGGAAAAGTGTACGCAGGTTTTGTTGATTCAAGCAATAGGGTGTTTGCCAGAGTCCTTGAAAAAGGAGAGGTCATGGTGCTCCCTAAAGGGCTAGTGCACTTCATGATGAATGTTGGTGATGAACCTGCTACTTTGTTTGGAAGCTTCAATAGCCAAAACCCTGGTATTCAGAAGATACCGTCTGCTGTGTTTGGTTCAGGGATTGATGAAGAGCTTCTGCAGAAGGCTTTTGGATTGAGTTCTAAGCAGATTGGGACCTTGAGGAAAAAGTTTGATCCCAAGACTGCAAGGTAGATAACTAGTAAAGCTTCAGTTTCTCCATTTACCTTTTAGGGTTTGAGTCATATCATGGAGTTTAAGCTTTTTTATTTCTTTATTTTTAAGAGTTTTCAACCCCTTCTCCCACTTTTTGTGTCTCATTGTAGTGTGATATACTATATAAAGACTATGAAATGCAGCTTGGTCACTGTATTGAAACCCCATGAAGCAGCAAATAATTCTTTCCCCTCTCCCTATAAAATTAATAACATAAAAATGAGTAAATAGAGTGTGTATATAATTTAATCACAAATTATCATTCATAATAACTATTATATATTTATACTTAAATATTTCTGAATAATTAAATTGTGTAATCTTCTACACTTCAGTTATAGAAATTAAACACGGAAGTGTAACATGTAGTTAAAAAAGGCTCTCTCTCTCTCTCTCTATATATATATATATATATATATTATAATCTAATAACGAATTATTATAAAAGAAGAATAAGTTGTGGACTTTTATAAGAGCTATCATAATTATAAGTTTAATGTTATAATATTGTAAGAGATTGTACCCAAAAAGAAGAGAGAAGATTTTTATGTAGTTATAAAATGCTTTTAATTTATTCCATTAAAATTAGAATCTTGTGTCGATAATCTAATAAAAAAGGTATATTAAAAAACAACATTAAAAAATGCATAAATTGGGTGGTGATGGAAGCAATGAAGATCGGTGGATGTTAGGCACATGGTGGTGTGATTGAAGACAAGAAATAGACCTAATATGTAGCAAACTAATTTTTTTACACACAACAACTTCAAAAAGCTTTCATAGGCGTTTTTGCAAGAGATGATAGCAATCATAAGACTTTGCCAATTAAAAGAATAAAAAAAAGGGTTCAGAAAGCTATTGAAAGTCATTCACAAGCACCCCACATTATTAAGCTTCAAAATCTATAAATTAATGCGAAAACCAACATTTTTTTATCCTTTTGTGGGGAAGTGGAGGACATGGCTTTGATTACAAAAGAGAAAAGCAAAAGGTGTATGCAACGTGAGACAACCAGCAACACGCACAAATTATCAACTGCATTCATTTCTTTCGTAGACTACAATTTTACTTCTGAATTCTTCTGACATTATATTTGGCCGTACACGTGACAAGAAAAAGGGTGCAAGGGATTGGAAACATTATTCACAATAATTTATGGTCCTGTTTGCTTTGGATGATGATAGGTGTTCACTTCAGAATTTTAGATGTTAACTATCTTTTATTATTTTAAAGAACAACACAACTTATACGTATTTATACTGTAGAATAGTTTGATGTGTTATTCAATTATAAAATTGCTGTTTTCGTAATAGCTATCTTAAAAGTTATATCAATCATAATTTTTAACTGGTTAAAAGTGTAAAATTTTATACGATTAAGACACAAACATTCAAATATCATTTTAGTGTCTACCTTAATTTTTCTTTCTTTTGGCATTTATGTATCTATATGTCATCAATTCCATAAATTTAAACTGCACCTCGTATTGTTAACAAAAGGACCGAATTACTCCTTTTTTATATTTATATTTAATCTACATTATCATATTTTTCCCCACCTCTTCTTTGTCTGCTACATCCCATGCTTGCACTCCTTTGAAATTTTCTTCCTCCGTTAGTGAGTGGAAAAATTTGCTGGAACTATATTGGTTAGTGATGCAAAGTGGAAGAATCTGCTGGAACTATATTGATTACAGTCATTGCATCGTCGTTGAAGAGATAAGTCTTTCCAGTGTTTTTTTCTTTTCTCTCGCTAGCTCTGTATTTAACTTGGTTTTTAAATTCAGAAATACGTTTCAGAACGTGCAATCTAAAATATATACATTCTGAAAAACTTGTTAATATAAGATTTCAAAAAGCTTATATTAGAAAATTGATCCTAAAAACTCATTTAGGAAAACATCTCATTTCACAAAACCTATTTTAGAAACCTAGTTTCAGAATATTTCCAAAATAAGTAATTTGAAAGTCCATTGAAATATAACATGAAAAGTAAAATAATTATTTTAAAGATTATGGGGGTGCAGGTAGTAATGTGGGTGCAGAAAGAAAAAGCTATATCAAAATTGGTACACACACAATGTAGAGGCAATTGCTTCGTGCATCCCATAGATGCTTCCTGCACCCTATCAATGAAAGGAAATGACAGAATACCCCTCTGAGTTAATATATAAAGGGATTAGAGTTTTTGTACAACCATTGATGGGGTGCAGGAAGCAGTTCCCCAATGTAGATAATTGATTCCTCGCATAAAGCCCCCAAGAAGCCGACCCCATTGGGCGTAGATGAGAATTGTGCCATTGCGAACATAATGAGTATACATTGTTTGACAAGAAATTTTAGAATTTGTCAATCAACTCAAAGCATAAGTATCACTTTCAAGATAATTATTGTAAAATCAATCAACTTTGTGAATAACTGAGATTATAAAACAGTTTTGCTATGTATACATTCTATTTTCATGTATTATACACCAATTACTAAAATGGCAGTAGCTAAAGTGGTCGAATTTTAACACAAACACATCCAGCCATACGGGCAATCACATTGCAGAGAAAGATTGTGTCAGTAGCAATATTTAGAATATAGCAGTTAGGACCTAATTATTAACATAAACATCGTCATATCATTCATCTTGCTGAAAAAGAATTTTGCCAAAAGAAAACTTCTCAATGTTCATATTTCCATTGTGTCAACTTGAGAGTAACTTAGTGAGGCTTTAGAGAAATAAACCAGCTTCTGCAAAACAACTTCACACGTACAAGAACAAAGTTCATACAATTATTAAGTAAACGGATCTCTCCCTACCATTAAGTGCACTCAATGTTCGTCAAAGTTGATCATACATCATTCTTTTCAACAGTCTGAATTCTCTAAAACTGAGATGTCAAATGCCAAAACTGACCTGAGATAGACAGTAATCAATATAGAAGAAGCCTACTTCGCAAGTAAAAGGGACTTAATGATAGTGTCACTCATACCATCAGCATGACTAAACAAATGACCAGAACCTGGAAGTTCGTGATAGATAATCCATGGAAGCTTTTCCGCTATGTATCGTTGCAGAGTAACTGGAACCATTAGATCATCATCTCCTTGCCAAATATGGACAGAAGCTTCATTGTTTGGAAATGGATTTTCAAGATCAAGGGGACTGTATTCCCATTTACCGAATCCAATAATTAAGTCACGGTGGATGCTTTCATATTCACCTTGCTGTCTTATCTGTGCCTATAGAAGCAGCACAAAAACAACTTATAAATTTCTATCACGAATTGACGTAAGAAACTGAGAAATTACACAGTAGAACATGCTCAGTTAAAATGAGGCTAATCAAATTCAATGCTCAAGTAATCAGCCACTTTTCAAATGAACCAAATTCCAGAATTAGTTCCTATAGTGGATGAAATTTGAAAGCTTTCCATAAGGTTTGCTTATAGAAGTGAAAATTTGCTTTACCATTAGATGCGTGACTGTGAAATTAAATATCCAAACAAAAGGACATGCTAACAAAGCATTATCAAGTCAAACAGCGTACACAAGTAACAAATGTCTTGGTTCAACACGATCATACACAGTACACTTCTTTCCTCAGTGTGTTGGATAAACTACCTAGACAGAATGATGTCATTGTGCAGTGCTTCAACAAGGAAATGACAAACAGAGTTGTAGAATTTCCACATCCCATAATTACAATGGAGCCTTCAAAATTCATTTTGTTACTCAATGATCCATCACAAATTCTGAGACAACTCTTTAAGAGATATTATCCATGAAAACAATGGGGACGTTATCCATGGATGCAGGGAGAAAAGTAACAAATCAAAATTAATAACAACATCAAGTTTGATTTACCTGCTATGCCAAGTTAAACAGGTCACGTTGGCAGCGTGCTCTAATAATTATCTCTATAACTTGCTTAGGTAATTTTGAAGATAAGAGAACGAGGATCCTAGTTATCTAACAGGGGTAATGCACCAAAGTCTTGAGTACAAACAAGCATTTTCCTTCTCTGATAAAAATTGCTTCAGAATATTTCTCATGCAACCTTAAATTTGAATAAGATGTATCATGTAAACAGATATCAAGTTTCAACCATGAAGTGAATTTATCCTGTGCTATTCACAGATAAAGGCTAAGTTTTTCTATCATATATCAATGTTATTTGATTGATTATTACAAAATGCATCAAACTATAGTTAATAATTATACAAGGTAAACACTTGAATAGCTATATATTCTATATATGTCAAACACCATAAAAGAAACAAAAAAAAGTTTATAAACCTTTAAAGTGAATTTTGAGGCATTTTTTCCCACGACTGTCCATGCATGAATAGCATGAACCGAACCAAATACTTGTGCTATGAAACAAGGTATTGTTTAGAATTCTAATGCTTGCCTATAAATGTTGTCTGTTCCAAAATTGATACCAACATAATGGATCAACGATCGTAGTTTAAACACTCCTGTCTATATTTTTGTCTAATATATATCTTTCAATATCTGAAACCAAAGACAAACTATTGTCGCTATTAATTCCAAGAGCCACAAAACTATTTTTATCAGTATAACATCAAAAACAAAAACACGGAGTATGAGTACAGAAAATTCAGAAAAATTAGGTGGTGAGAATTGTATACGACCAACTTAAAAAAAATGCAAAAATCCACATGCTAAATTAAACAATAAGAAAAAAAATGAAAAAACACTTTCTATTGGAACTTGGAAGTCAACATACCAGAGTGAATTGCATTCAGCAAACAAACACAATTTTGTAATCACCTAAAGGCTGGATACTTACTCTATAACTTTTTCTATTGGACATCTTTGGCAGAAGTTCCTTGTCTTCACGAGAAAGTATATCTGGACTCCCAGCAATTACACCAGATCCAGGGAACCATTGTTGAGTGTTCCACCAGTGAGTTAGCCACGGTAAGTAGTGTGCAACACGAAGAGCCCATTGGTCTTGTATTTTCTTCTGGCCATAGGCTTCAGTAGTTAAGTTTGCAGGAAGACCAGGCCACCAGTAGTTGACAACTGGGGCAACGAGTACCACACCGGCCAACCTGTCAGCATTGAAAAATTACTTTTGAAGAGAGGTTAACAGCTGTATCTCACACCACTAATAATGCAACAAGCAACATTATTAGTGAAATTTTTCAAAAAAACTTGTGTTTACAAAACTAAAAATACCCTTAATAAGTCATACCTGTGAGGTATGTATTTAAGGCAGTTCCAAACAATTTGTCCACCCATGGAGATACCCACTACATAGAATTTGGACCCCAACACCAGCTGATCTGCAAGCTCTTCTATATCTAAAGCAATGCTTTTTAATGTGCGATTTGGATCAGGATCACTTTCCCCATAACCAGGTCTGTCAAACGAGACAATGTAGATCCCCATCTCCTCAACAATATCCTGGAAAAAATCATCTCAAATATAATAGTACAAACAACAAAAGATATTAGATAATGCTATGAAAGGGAGAGCAATGTAATATTAACAATTACAGGCGATAGGGTTTCAGCAAGCCCGGCGTCATGCCTGCAACTGTCAAAACCATGGATTAAGATGATTTTATACATGGCTTCTTCTTTTGGAACACCATGCTCTTTGTATGCCAAATGCCTTCCATCTCTTAATTTGATTCTTGGTGCTGTTATAGGCGGTCCATCAGGAGTGCCACATATTTTCTGAGGGGGAGGTTGAATAACCTTATAAGCCCAAACTGAAAACCCGATAAACAACACTGCTAGTGCTGTTCCAAGAATTCCTGGTAGATTGAGATGCCAAATTGAAAAAACAGATAAATACAAGTTAAAACTAAAAGGTTAAATAACAATTTGCAGTCAACAAGTCAAGCATAAGAATATCAAAATACATCTTATCAATTACCCTATGCTCCAATGCAGGCAAGACTAGCTATAAAAATCTCTAAAGCCAACAAGGGTTGATTCAGTCGGCAATTATCAAAGCAAGTTACTTTCAAATGCTTAGGTTAGACTCCTACCATTAATCCCCTTAACTTCAGCTTACTAATAAATAAGCCTCTTACTAAAGGAAAGAAATGAACAAAATGAAAAGTGACCAACTCATTGATAACTAACAAGGATCTAATTACAATACATAGTCGGTGTAAAGACTTAATTACACGACCATCAAATCAACAATTACCAATTTAGCAAGTATGTACGGTACAATTCAACTTTTATAATAACAGTTTTCGAGGTTATATCGAGAATCATTTCAGATTGGTTAAACCCGCAACAGGTTTTACACTGACAGTTCATGAAAATTAAACTTAAATAGAAAATGATATGTAGATATGTGGAAAGGAATATCAAAATATTAAACAATTAATACTTCCCCCGGTGCAATGCAAGCAATAAATTAAGTTGAAATATAATGAAGGGTTCATTCTACGTGTCCAAACAAAGGAATCTACATCATCTATACCTTAAAAAACCAGAATTCTTTAAAAGAAACGCTGGGAAAGGCTTAACATTTCAGGTCTAACAAAAGATGCACAACGACCCAGATAATTTCTATAACTTGAAATGCGATAAAAGTGAAAGTATGATGAAAAATGAAAGGAATTGCGAAAAGGGACCTGATGGGAGTTGTGGGGAATTGGGTTTCTTTGCCCTCCTGGTGTGAGCCCGAGCTGATGCAGCAGAGATTTTTCTGTTCACTCCGGTGGCCATGGTGAGAGATGAAAGACCCACCAACGGAACACTGTGGAGAGTTTCAAGTTGAATGATTTATGCGAAAGTGGTGTGCAGAGATCTAATATGACCTACAAGAGAGGAAGGTTAGAAATCTAGATGGACTTTAATTATTAATATAAGGTGTAAATATGGTTTTTCATGCAATAAACTGTTTTCTTGTTTTGTTCTTTCTAAAAATAAAAATAATGTTGTGATTTTCTTTTCACTTATATACTCTTTCAAGACGAGTATTAATCTCAATATTCTATTCATCTAATGATTTTTTAATTACTCTCAATTCTGTTTTATTATTTTTAACAATTTTAATTGGATTCTTTTAACAGATAATGTAGTTAACTTGACAATTATTTGATGAACATACTAAATTATCAAGTATTTAATATAAAAAAAGTAAAAATATTCACGTAATGTTGTTATATAATTATTTAATTTGAAAGAGAATAATTTAAAAAAAATAATGTGAAATTGCACATAAGGATAATAATTAGAAAGATAATGATAAAAATAAAGTTGACTTAAATAATGTTGATTTCTACAACACCCATCTTACAAGGATGACCTTTAATTAAAGTGCAAAATTAATGTAATTTTTAAAATATTTTCTTTCCTAAAAATTTTAACAAATATGCATGTAAAAGCTATTTTTTTGCTACTTAAATTTTACAACTAATAAAATATGTATGAAATTATTTATTTGGGTCTAATAAGGATTGATTGTCCTTGATATTATGTATTTTCATTACAAAAAATCATAGTATATGTAAAAGGTGTAGGTGTTTGTTTGTGTTGATTTTTTCTTATTTTGAAATTTTCATATTTTTTAGATTTTGTGCCTTTTTTTTTTTTTTTTTTT
>Ga0209700_104814_pt1 | contig 23733 bp, 9 predicted proteins | sample SiratroredBW_FD_187528 | JGI IMG/M metagenome (GOLD analysis project Ga0209700, IMG submission 187528) | Root nodule microbial communities of legume samples collected from California, USA - Siratro red BW (SPAdes) (version 2) | ecosystem: Host-associated > Plants > Roots > Nodule | place: USA...
TGTGTGTTCCAAAACTACACACAGCGAACCACTTAGGTGAACTGAGCTAACCACTTAGACCTACCACCCCTGAGACACATGTGTGTGTTCCAAAATTACACACAGCGAACCACTTATTTGAACTGAGCTAACCACTTAGACATTCCACCCCTGAGACATATGTGTGTGTTCCAAAATTACACACAGTGAACCACTTATTTGAACTGAGCTAACCACTTAGTGTTTTCACCCCTCAGACACGTGTGTGTTCCAAAACTACAGACAGCGAACCACTTATTTGAACTGAGCTAATCACTTAGACCTTCCACTCCTGAGACACATGTGTGTTCCAAAACTACACACAGCGAACCACTTAGGTGAACTGAGCTAATCAATTAGACCTATCACCCCTGAGACACATGTGTGTTCCAAAATTACACACAGCGAACCACTTATTTGAACTAAGCTAACCACTTAGACATTCCACCCCTGAAACACATGTGTGTGTTCCAAAATTACACACAACGAACCACTTATTTGAACTGAGCTAACCACTTAGTGTTTTCACCCCTCAGACACATGTGTGTTCCAAAAATACACACAACGAACCACTTATTTGAACTGAGCTAACCACTTAGACCTTCCACTCCTGAGTCACATGTGTGTGTTTCAAAACTACACAACGAACCACTTAGGTGAACTGAGCTAACCACTTAGACCTACCACCCCTGAGACACGTGTGTGTTCCAAAATTACACCCAGCGAACCACTTATTTGAACTGAGCTAACCATTTAGACATTCCACCCCTGAGACACATGTGTTCCAAAACAACTGCGTTTTCTCTTTCATTGTTATGCGAGACAGCACATGTCACGTCAGAGTGTCAAACAGAAATAAGAGAAAATGCGGTGTCAAAGTATCATTTTCCTTTCTATTATTATAAAAATAAATAAAACTAATTTTGAATTTTTTTCATAATATTTTTTTTTATATTGAAGAAAATACTTTTTTATATGGAATTATTGATTAAGTTGCATTGATCGAAGTAACTGATAATCTCATATTATATTATTATGTATATACTTATATTTATATAATTAATTAAGTGTTATTTGAATATTAAATATATTTTAATTTATATTATCATTTAATTATATGGTAGTTTTTTATTTAGAATATGAATCTCAAATATTTATTATCATAATTAAATTATAATTTAACTATGAAAATAAAGTATGACATAAAATAAATGAGAGTCGAAACCTTTTTACTTGTGATTAATGATGATATAAAATTATTTATAAGCAATAAATGAGAATTTAAGTGTTTTTAAATTTTATTGTTTCAAAATACACTCATATTTATTATAAAAATTTGAAAACATAAAATATTGATATATAAGCTATGTAACATTGTGATAATTTTTTTATATTAATCACAAACCACCATTCATATTATGGTTTTAATTTTATTTTGCCAATTATTTTAACATTTATATCAACCACAATAAAGTAAAATATTTTACGTAAACAGAACATAATCATATATATATATTGTATTTATAGGATTCTAAAAGGAAAAAAGTTATATATTTTTTATTCCATATCACATGGTTTAATATTAGTTGTTCATATGTGATTCTATTAAAAATAATAAAAAAGAGGTTATTTATGTCAGTAAGGATAAAATTTGTACATTTCCGTTTAAACTAAAATAAATTAAAGATTATAATACGTATTGATTTTCTTAATAAATTTTTAATTTAAAAAAATATAATATATCTGTATCTAGTTGGAAATGCCAGTAAAATAATAATTAAAAATTTAGTTCTAGATATTTCAAAAAGGTTAGGTGCATTAAAATAAGTTAAATATTAATATTTATTAGTATCTTAAAAAATTTAAATAAAAGAGAACATACCATGCATGTTGAGTTGAAAATACCTATTTGATAATAGAGAAAATCATTCTCAGAACAATTATTTTCATTACTATGTATTAATATTTTATAAAAAATGTGATATATTTATGTTCATATAAAATTTTGAAATATCATCCCTTTCCGTTACAAGTTTTTAGAAAAAAAAAAAAAAAAGTTTTGAATCACATTTTTCTTTGCCTTCCTTTCCAAAATAATGACCACATTGTTACAAAAAATGACCACATTCTGTTTTATAGTAATGAAAATCTTGTTGGAGATTTGGTGCTGACAATAACAGGAAAAAAAATACAGAAACAATAATTAAATAATTAATGGTATCTTATATTTTACAATAAGGTATATAGTTAAATTAAATTAGTATTAATAAACTTCATAACAAATAAGAAATTTTTTAATATACAAAACAGCTTGATAAATACTAGTGTTAGTTTTTTTCTTAACGTTGTTACAATTTTTTAAGTAAATTATAGCATTCATTTTGAAAAGAGAGAGGAACAGAACTATAAAAAATGCTGCAGAATATATAATGAAGAAAGAAGACGTTATAAAAAGATATTCTGACAACTCTACGTGAATTCTTCTTTCCCAATGTATATCATTAATGTAAAAGATTTAAATTTAAGACTTCCACATGTTCATTTAATAATTTATTTAATGTTAAACACGGATTTAATGAATAAAATTAACAGCCATGTAACTGCTTTAATTTGGACAATAAATAAATAAAATTATAAAACTATATGGGGGTAATCAATGAAAGTAAAAGTATGTAATGCCTAGAAATTATATTGTAAAATGAATGCAAAATTTGTGGACCTGTTAGGAATTAAAATTCAATAAAAGATCTTTGAACTAGAATGTCACATCTCTGCATAAATCTTCATTATACCTACTCTAATAACTTTTTTTACAAAAAAAAAAAAACATTTTTTAGTTTTTGCTATGCATTAGTTTTGCAAACTAGAGAATATTGTTTTCTATAGATTTTTCAAACAATTTATAGCTTTTAAAAAAAGTTAAAGATAGATAAAGGCTCGGAGATAAGTGATATAGTCCTAACACCGAATTTCAAGCATTATCTTTTTTTATAAATTAAATTTTTTGATCAAGTTTATGTATTAAGTTTAATTGTTTATCATATTAATATTTTATTTAAATATAAAAATAAATCATTAAAATAATAATAATTATTTTATATATATTTAAAAGTATACATCACATTTTTCAAATGAAAATAGTCACCTATTTAATATAGGAACCAATTCGAGTTCTTTAAAGGTAAGTTTTGTAGTTAAAAATCTTACCAAATACAAAACTTACTAAATAAGTGAATTATATTTTCCACTTTTAATCTATTCATAATAACAATAACGGGATAAGCATATATTTATATTACATGAACCACTAACATATTTGTGGGTATATATTATTATATACTACTAAAATTCGATATCTATACATATAAAATTAAGATTTGTGAAAGTAAAATTACCTGTATGTTATTACCTTAAAAATATAAATATGAATTAATTATTTTAATATTAGTATTGTTTAATTTTAAGTTTATCCTTAATCTTAAGCCTTTAATTTTATCAAAATAATATTATTAGAATCAATCATTACATTTAGAATATTGTTTGTTTTGATATTCAGAGTTCTGATTTTGTCTTTAAATATGTTAGAGATAATAAAGTGACGAAGATGTTTTTAAATTATCTCTGACTTGAACTCCTGAGTGATGTATGGTTATCAAGTATACTGGAACAAGTCTCTGAGATCTCAGAAGAAAAATCAGAGTTTGTCTTTAAAACTATTCTTTCATTCTTCTTAATAGAGAACTAAGGAAATGATGGTGATAGGAATAGAATAGAGAAAAATCTCTTATAAATATGTATAGAGAATAACCTTCCACATGCCACATGTCATAAAAGTAAAAGTAAAAATAATACAACTAAATACTAGCTTTATGATAAGATCCCAAAGCTTTGACATTAAAAAGATTGTTATGAAAATAAAAACTTAAAAATAATTACTTGAGTTGAAACTTGGTAAATACTAAATTCATTCATATACCAAATCGGTTTACCTGCACTCATTCATAGATTCTAAAATATACTACCTACCTCCAAGATATTTACAAATAATATATAAAATGTTATTTATATTTTGAACCACTCAAATATTTATATATATCATAAAAAAAATTAATTATATTGAACTACTCATTAACCAACTATATCTCTTATTTATTTAAATTATTTTTTTAGATATTGTGATCCAGACCTAAAAAAAATTCATCCAAGTGAATCTAAGTAATCAATTATATCTCTTATTTAGTTTAAATTTCTTTATATAATTTCTTTACATAAATTTTTTTTATATAACTTATTTACATAGCAAATCAATAAATAAAATTCTACTTCACTTCAGATTATATATCATTAATAAGTTTAACTGGATTAGATAGGTAAAACATGTACTATATAAAGTAATACCTTATAAGTGTAACTACATACAGTATTTAACTTATAAATTTATGGGAAAAAATGGCAAGCTTTGAGAAAATCATATAATATAGGAAAAAAAAATCAAACTTTACATGAATCAAATCAAATCTAAGACATCTTTCTTCTTTTCATGCAAACACAATTAAAACTTAGCAGTGATAACTATCCTGAAGTAATCCCCATAATAAATATAAGAAAGATTGAGATCAATTTGAAAATTACAATTCTTGATCTTTTTTCATTCACAATATGAAGCTTTATAAAAGAGTAATTGAAATTTCATAAATACTAATGTAACTTCTAATTCTTCTTCGATCTTGAGACATAAGTTATCTAAAAGCAACTAAGATGTCATTGATTTCATGAAGATAGGATAGAAATCAAGTAGAGATTAATTATATGATTAAAAAAAAAGGAAATTTTTATTTTTGTCTTATTAAAATCAATCTATTATGTTCAAACAATATAAGAAAAAAACATAAAGAATAAAACAAAGGAAAAAACCTTAGTTATAAAAGACTATATACACAATGAACATGCATCACATAATACAACACAACTCATAGTAAAGAGTTTAACATGATTCTTAATGGAACAACAAAAAACAAAATCAAAATAATTAACACAAACATCATTTCAAAGTTTCTCAAAATTTATTAGAGGTAGACATTTTTATTATTAGATGCCCTAGATAATAACAAAAGACATACATTAACTAGCTAGATCATAAATGACCTTATAATCTTAATACTGCTAGATGCAACCTATATGCTTTTCATAAGATAAGATAATTGAAGATTTCGAAAAAAAAAATCACAATTCTTTATATTAACTCTAAATCGTGAGATAACTCATACTTCATTATCCTTATACAGAAATTTTACAAGATTTAAACAATGTTTGAATTTAAAACTACAAAGATTTCATAAATACATTTATATAATTTTTCTATAAAGTTATTTTAGTAATCCTAATCTTCCCCTGACTTATTAAAATGTCTTGTAAAGTTTAATCCAATATTAATTTGTTTGGTTCTCTTATGTTATATTTGATGATAGAATTAATTGTACGAAAATGCACAACTTTTTACACTATGGTATATATATATATATATATATATATATATATATATATATATATATATATATATATATATATATATATTTAATTTAGAGTCTGAACTTTTTCTAGAATTATGGTTTGTTCCTTCCCAACTGAAGTGTTCTTAAAATGTATTAGATAAAATATTAAGAAGTAAAACCTTATCTTTATCTTCTAATTTCATCTCAATGTTTTCAATATTATATAAAATCTTGTTTAAATATATTAGTTACTCAACAATTTCTATATTTTGTCATCCTGAACGAATACACTTATTGCTTCAAATAAAAGTTTATGTGTCAAAGATTTTGTCATATACAATGACAAGTTTCATCCATATTGATATAATAATTTTTTCTTTTGCGACTTTCTTCGGTGCTCTATCCCCAAAATACATAATTATGATATTTTTGACTTTTTTTTATCATGTCAATTTTATTTTTTTGAGATAAGGATACTGACATGTTCGCCTCGCCCATCATTGTATGAGTACATCCTTATCAGATTAAGATATATAACTTCTATATTGATCCTCTATGATTTATTCTGACAAAAAAACTTCTCAATATATCAAACCAATTGTTTATGTCTAAATTTTGTCTTATTAACTTTTTTTTTATTCTTATAGATGATATTAATTATTAGATTTAAACAATATATAAAACAAACAAAAAACAAAAAAAATAAATAAATTGAGTTATAAAAGACTTTATATACAAATAACATATATGGAACAATGTAATCCAAATAATTTAACATAATATATAATATATAAAAAACATTAAAATAGTTAAAGTAAACCTCATCTAATAATTCTCAAAAGAGAAATAATCTAATTATTAAATGTGTTTCAGAGTAATGATGATGAATATACATTACCCAACTAAACCATATGTCATAATCTAATCTTAACATTACTAAACATATCATAATATACAATATTCTATACTTTTATAACACAATAATGGTTTTTACAAATCTCAAATATCACAAAATCATTATTATTTGACAACATTCATTTTACATGTTAGAGACATTTAGACATATAAATGTAAGGTAAAGTATGTCTTACTACCCTCTTCTATCCATCACATTTCACCATTATCTATCTCTTATTTTGTCACCTCCTTAAATAAGGTTATCTATCATATTAATATACATGACTCAATAAAATTCATTTACAAGATTTATGAAAATAATAGATTCATAGAAATGATAAGATAAAAAAATAAAAAATAAAAAACTAATTAATATTTTATATTACTTCAAAGTATAACGCATCTAAACTTACTTTTTATCCTCCTTCATTTGATCAATTTAGAATTCTTTCACATAATAAGTTATTTTTACAAACAATATAAAGAATACAAATAATTCTTAGACAAATATAACTGATTATATTTTATTTAACATAACGATTTTTTCAGTTTAGAATTATCTAGTAGCTGCCAAAACTCAAATATTTCCGCGTTAAAAGTAAATAAGATATTCTTTTAACCTAAAAGATTGTGCAACCTACTAAACTCCTGCCACTAGGTTAACCCCTGTGGCATCCTTGGAAATAACAACAATAACATCCAGATTAAAGCCAGAGAAAAAAATTTATTTTGACAGAACAAAAACAATAAAACCAGAATAGAAAAATAAATAAAAAATGATATAATATAATTAGTATTAATATAGGTTTGGTGGTATTTGTGTGAGAAGTGAATGAAGAAAGCAAAGAAAAGGTGTGAAGGGTAGTGCTATTGGTACCACACCACACTTTCATTCAATTCATTACCATTACATTACCGTTTTGCAATTCTCATCCTCTTCCAAGTGTGTTTCTTCTCTCCTTCTCTACAATTTTTATATATATTATATATATATATATGTATGTATATATATATTTCTCTCTCTCACACACCCATATACACACATGACACAGCACAAACACAGGTCTCTTATAACACCAAATCTCATCACCATCATCATCATCATCGTGGTCACAATCATCATCAACCATAACCCTCTCTCTCTCTAAATCTCTTCCAATTCGCTCTCCTTCGATCTGTGAATTGTTAATCCGTTTCGGATAAACGAAATTCAATCAAGCAGGTCGGATCCTGAGGGAATGAGAGCGTTGTTAGTGGATGAATCTTGTAGAGTCTGAACGGGAAAATGCCTGCGTTACCGAACGGGAATAACCAATTCTGTGCGAATGGATTCTGGTCGAAGAATCGAGACGATGTTGGCTACAATCAACTCCTCAAGGTACTGGATCCAATTTTTTATTTTTTTATTTTGTTGTGAATGTTCGGTTTAATTGGTTCCGAGGTTTTTGTTTGTTTTGGTAATTGGTGTGGATCACTGTTGTAGTATTGGGTGTGAGTTGTGACTGTGGTGTTTGGTTAATGGTGAATTGCTTGGCTGTGTATTGGATCTTGGAGGCTAAATTGTTTGGTGATTGAATTTATTTTTTGGGGTTGGGATGTGTTGTGACTGTTGGATGCAATTGTTTTGTTTTTTCTGATTCGGTTGTTGGTGTGTGACGAATGGAAATTCGGTTTGATTCTTTATTCACATCACTGTGTGTGAGCGTGGCTGTGCCTGGTGGAGGTATATAAAAAAATTGAAATTGATGTTATGCTGCTTGTGTTTGATATTTTTAGTTGAGTAATATTCTATATGTGCCACTTTGTAAACATGCATTGGCTTGCTCATGGCTGAGATTCCTGATGCTTTCTTGACTGATGGAATGACGTATCAATGAGTATCAATGAGTGTACGCAATCAGTGAAATTGTAGGAACAAATGGGGAAGCAATGAGTGTCCACTAGAACTGGATATTCTTGTTTTGATATATATTTTTTTTAAATTATTCATGGGATAAGGTAGAAAGAATTGGTTTCTTGCAGAAGTTCATTTGTACCTGTGAGAGGAACTCAATTAATTTCACTTTCTTAGTTTTTCTCAACAGAAATTCTCATGGAGAAATTTATTCAGACATGACCTTAATTAAAGAGAAAGTTTGGCCTGAGATGTGTTGTGCATGTTATCAGTTTTATTTTTAATTGCAATTTGTAATGAGCTGAATGTGTTTTTTGCTTTCTTGTGATGTAGTTTTGGTGTGAGCTGTCACCACAAGCACGGCTGGAGCTCTTGAGGATAGACAAACAAACCCTTTTTGAGCATGCACGAAAAAATATGTACTGCTCCAGGTGCAATGGGTTACTTCTTGAAGGATTTCTGCAGATTGTTACATATGGGAAATCTTTGCAGCAAGAGGGAGCAGTCGTTCATTTTCCTTGTGGCAGAGCCGGAGGTTTGAAAAATCAAAATAATGGTGGATCGTCCGTCTGTAATATGGTCCAGGATGAAATCCAAGATCCAGCTGTCCATCCTTGGGGTGGTTTGACCACAACGCGTGAGGGTTCACTAACACTCATGGACTGCTACTTGTATTCAAAGTCTCTGAAAGGGCTACAAATTGTAAGTGTTGTTAATCTGTATTGTGTTCTCATGCAGTCGTTTTCCCTGTTTGGTAGCTTAACTTTTCCTCATTAGGTATTTGATGGAGCACGGGCCAGGGAGCGGGAAAGAGAACTTCTTTATCCGGATGCCTGTGGTGGGGGTGGCCGTGGCTGGATAAGCCAAGGAGTTGTGAGTTATGGTAGGGGGCATGGGACAAGGGAAACCTGTGCCCTGCACACTGCCAGACTTTCATGTGATACTCTAGTGGATTTTTGGTCAGCACTAGGAGATGAGACTAGGCAATCTCTTCTAAGGATGAAGGAAGAGGATTTTATTGAGAGACTCATGTACAGGTGTTTATCTATTTTGTTAACTCCTCATTCTGTGTTAGACTTAGATACATGATAGCTTGTTATCAGTGGATTAATAATATAAATTCTTGTATTAGAAGCAGTGATACAGTTGAAAGTGATATACAAGTGATGAGAATATGATATATGAATCAGAAAGGGCTTAAATATCCTGAATATGGCATCTTCACCACAATCAAATATTGTGTTCCCGGGAACATTCGGGGAAGAAAAGAGAAAAAAAAGGATTATTTCCTTTTGATATTCTTACCATTGGTATGCAATTGATTTGTAATGGATTGGCTATCTGGTAGATATTAAAGTTGAATGGTGGAGCACTATCCTAGACATGGAGTTCAGGTAGGTTAGATTAAAAGCTTAGTTCAAATTGGTCCTCGAGCTCACCAACAAGGGGGCAGCCAGTGGCTGGATCAGTATTTCATTAGTTGTCTAAGCCTGTTTGCATTTGAAGGTTTTGTCCTGAATCTTGATTAGGACAGGTTAGACAATAAAATGAAACATCAAATGATTATAGTGCAAGCTAGAATTATGAGCTTGATGTCAAGAGCTGTCAATGCAGAATGATTTAGAGCCTTCATTTAGGATATAACGTTAGGTATTCAGTTGGATACTAGGGATTTTCTGGACTGTATAAGAAATGTGAGTTTGTTAAAGACTTACAAGTCTAGAAAAGTATTAAGCAAACTCTAGTGGGTTAGATGTGGAAACCTTGACCTTAAAATCAAGGGGGATTAATTGGAGATTGATTCTTTAGAATATATAGGAGCTTGAATGACAAAATATACTTGTAACATTCGTCTATATTTAGTATAAGTTGACGAATAGGCCAGGGGCAATTTTAGTGTCATCTAACAGCCTTTTTTTGCGTTGTCTCACTTTCTCTGTCTAAAGCTCTTTCCGAATTCTTTCTACTCTATCCAATTTTCAACATAATGTTAGTGTTTCTCTGACCAATCAGTTTAGAATTCTTGCCTTTCTTCCATTGTTCCTCTTACCTAAGTTGACTTTGTGCTCAAGAATGAATGGATTTTTTTGTGCCTGTTAAGCGTTCTTTGACCTCCGGGTACAGTATAATTTCATCAGAATATTAATAATTCCTTTGAAAACTTGTAACCTGATGGGGTTCTTCATGCTATTAGACTTAAGAGAAATGATTTTTTTTTTATTATTGAGTGAGCTCTTTCCCATCTGTTCTCTCATACTAATTAAAATACATATTAGCGATGCTTCCTTAATCTTCGAATGAGTTTATTTTAAACTAGTTATGATGCATGCTTTAGGGCTCTGTCCGTGTAGCAAATTATGTATTAGATTTGACTAAAAGGTTACTCTCTATCTGCCAGGTTCGATAGCAAGAGATTTTGCAGAGATTGTAGAAGAAATGTTATTCGAGAATTCAAGGAACTAAAAGAACTGAAGCGCATGCGAAGAGAACCTCGTTGCACCAGCTGGTTTTGTGTTGCTGATACTGCTTTTCAGTACGAGGTGTGACTTCCATATTTCTGTGTTGTGAATTCTGTTATATTTGGGATTTCAATGAGAGCGTTTATACCAACATTCTTAGGAAAATGTTAGTTTTCAAGCTATTTGAGGACTAAACTCAATACATCTGTTCCTGTCAGGTATCTGATGACTCAATTCAAGCTGATTGGCGCCAGACATTTGGTGATACTGTGGGATTGTATCATCACTTTGAGTGGGCTGCGGGTACAGCTGAAGGAAAATCTGACATTTTGGAATTTGAAAATGTTGGAATGAATGGATGTGTACAAGTTAGTGGCCTAGATCTTGGTGGTTTGAGTGCATGCTTCATCACCCTCCGAGCTTGGAAGCTAGATGGACGCTGTACTGAACATTATGTTAAAGCTCATGCCTTAAAGGGTCAAAGGTGTGTACATTGCAGGCTTATTGTTGGGGATGGCTATGTTTCAATTACAAAAGGGGAAAGTATTAGGAGATTCTTTGAACATGCTGAAGAGGCAGAAGAAGAAGAGGTAATTCAAGTTTCAGTAGGGAAACTCATCTTAAAATCATGTATGAGGGATTTTGTCAAAAGTTCATTTGTTAATTATGCAACATTTGTTTCTAGGATGATGATCTGATTGATGAAGATGGAAATGAGCTTGACGGAGAATGCTCCCGACCCCAAAAGCATGCAAAGAGTCCTGAACTTGCTCGAGAATTTCTTCTAGATGCTGCTACTGTTATATTTAAAGAGCAGGCATGTTTTGCTTTATTGTTACAATATGACAAATGAATGATATGGTTGTACTGGTAAAGTAATTGGATGGTGCTAAGTGTGTTTAATTTACTATTGGATTCTTATCTTTTTGGTGCCTTCCACACACACTGTTTTCTTTTATTTTTAATTTTATGGTCATATATTTTAGCTTAACAGACATATATAATGATGGATAATTTGAGTTTTTACTTGAGTTGTCAATGTTCCTGAGATTTTCTTCTATAACTCCCAATATAAGGGGCGAGTTGTGGAATAGTGAACGTTGAAGTCCCATTGGTTTTGCTTTGCTGTGCATAAGTATTGTTTGTCTAGATTTCCCTTGGAGATAATTTGGTACCCTCACTCTAAATATAGAAAATGAACTTGCCATTTAATTTGAGATAAATATTTGGATTAATTAAGTACAATGAACTATATGTGCTAGGGTTTTGTGGGATCTTGGGTTCAAAATCTGTAATGTCAATGCTTAAAATTTAGCAGTCTACCTGAGAAGGCTATTAGGAACGGTGAAAGTGTATTCTTTGGTTGTGTGGATTATTTCGCAATTTGCAGTGACCTTGGCTGTCACACACGTGTGTATATGTGTGTTTCTGTTTGTCTTGTTTAATTGCTAACCAAGGGCATATCCTTTCAGGTTGAAAAGGCTTTCAGAGAAGGAACAGCACGTCAAAATGCACACAGCATATTCGTTTGTCTTGCTTTGAAACTGCTGGAAGAACGAGTTCATGTAGCATGCAAAGAAATCATTACATTAGAAAAGCAGGTCTTAATTATTATGATTTTATTAGGAACAGGCTTTAACAAACTGAACTCTTACATTTTGAGATTTTTACTTCCAAAATTGTAAACATACTATATTCTTACAGATGAAACTTCTTGAAGAAGAAGAAAAGGAAAAGCGTGAAGAAGAAGAACGGAAGGAGAGGAAAAGGACAAAAGAAAGGGAGAAAAAACTTAGGAGAAAGGAAAGACTTAAAGGAAAGGAGAAGGATACAGAAAGGAAGTGTTCTGAATCAATTGATGTTCCTGGATCTCCCGAACTCTCCAAGGAAGAATTGTCTCCTGCTGCCGACGTAGAGGAAAATAATTCTATCAGAGGCAGTAATTCAATCATTGTAACAGGGGATGATTATCCTGAAGTCCAAGATGAAGACTTCACTCGAGAGGGTAGTACTTTGAGAACACAAGACTGCTGTTACGATGACTGTGAAGGAGACATTGCAAATGTGCAAGACCACCCTTTCGATGAATGTGATGGAGAAGACATTGCAAATGCACAAGACAGGAATGATACTTCTACCGTTGAGCAATCAAAGTTTTATTGTCAAAGACTTAGATATAGGAAAGAATTTCGACCAGATCCGCCAACAAAGTGGTCTGACAGACGCTCTAATGCAGTTGGTTCAGAAAATGGTGTGGTGGTTGGAAGATCAGAGCCAATACACTGTGAAGATAATTTTGGGATGCATTCCAGAGGAATCAATGGATTCAACAGGCAATCTAGAATAAGTGCTACAAAATCCAATGGTCGAAATATTGGTCATAAGTGTAATGAGAGGTTTTATAGTTCTAACAGCTGGGTGAACGACAGATATGATTTCCATTCATGCAGTTGTAATAATAGAATGAATAGGGTTAGTTGGGAGACAAAACTTGCTAGTAAGTCTGAATCCACAGTAGATACATCTAAGCAATTTTACCGTGGTAGCAAGTATAATCATGTAGACTTCATGTCCGAGAGTAATGGAAGAACCAAAAGCAGGGTCATCTCGGGGAACTATTCTAGTAGGGATTTGCCTCACTCAAAGAAAGTTTGGGAGCCTATGGAGTCCCACAAGAAGTATGCTCGTAGTAATTCAGAATCTGATGTTACATTGGGTTCCACAGGTCAAGTATTTCAGTTCGATATGGTAAGGTCATCTATTGATGAAATTGGTGGTTCAGCTGAAATTGATTATGTCGATTGTAATTTGAAAAGAGGCGGAGCGGTTGAAGGTTATCAGAAGGATCTTGATGCTGAAGCTGGAGGATCTTGCAGTTCCACTGAAATTGCGTCTGAGGAACCTGTAACATCTCTGATGGGTGGCTCTTCCTTGAATAATTCTTCTGATCCCAATCAAGGTAGCACTTCTAGTTCTGATAACTGTTCATCATGCCTAAGTGAGGGTGATAACAACACCACCTCTTCAAACCGTGAAAATACAGAATCCTCAACATCTGATTCAGAAGATGCTAGCCAACAATCTGAAGTAAGAGAAAGTTCGACCTGCATTGACAATGGATTGTCTGGTTCTCATGAAGCTGGAATGGAGAAAATTCATAATGCAAATGATGAGGGCTTGACCAGCATGACAACGTTTGGTCCATCCTTGGATGCAGCAAGAGGTGATGTATTGGGGAATCCTGTGGTTAGAATGGCCCGTAATTTTGATAATTGTTTTTCCTCTCTTAATGTGTGTTCTCAATCTCAAAGCATGCTCCCTCCAGTGCCAAACCAGAATATACAATTTCCAGTGTTTCAGACTCCTTCAGCAATGGGCTATTACCATCACAATCCAGTTTCATGGCCAGCTGCTCCCACAAATGGGTTGGTACCTCTCCCGTACCCAAACCCCTACTTATATAGTGGCCCCTTTGGATATAGCTTAAACGAGGATCCGCGATTCTGCTTGCAATATGGTGGCTTACAGCAACCAACACCCTTATTTAACCCTGTTTCCGTTCCAGTTTATCAGCCAGTTGCCAGAGCTAAAGGCTTAAATACCGAGGAACCGATTCGACTGTCTAAGCCAACATCTTTGCTGCAAGAGCAGCTTAATAGATCTGCAGTGGGAAGGGTTTCTCCAACTGGAGCTAATTCACAGAAAGCAGCAACGAATGGGGAAGTTGGACATGGTAATTCTGCCAAGTCACAAGACACTGGTTTCTCCCTGTTTCATTTTGGTGGTCCTGCAGACCTTTCAAGTTGTCATAAATTGGCTACTGCATCTTCAAATGACGGCGGTGACAATGTCGGAGATTTCAAGACAAAGAGTGCTGTAGATCAAGTCGGAGATTTCAAGACAAAGAGTGCTGTAGATCAAGTTGACAATGAAAACGAGACTACTGTCATGGAGGAGTACAACTTGTTTGCGGCAAGTAAATCCTTGAGGTTTTCAATTTTCTAAGACGACATTGACGCATAAGGAGGCTGTTGAAGAATTCAGTCTCTACCTTCATGTGGTAATGGAGGTTTGAGCACTCTGTAATTCACTAAACATAAGCTTCCTTCAGCAATTTCTTTGAGCCCATAGTTTTATTAGTCGATTGTTACCCAATTTGTGTTTTTCTTTTATGTAGAGAAAGATTGCGAGTGCTGGTTTCTTGAAGGGGTTTTTTTGCCCTTGCTTGAGATCACAATTCCCCCTTCCCCAAATACCTTTGAACCAAAGCTGCTTCATAATGGAAGCTGTAATGGGAATTTTGAGTGGACATCATGAATGTTGATTCGACTTTGGTTAATGGTGTTTCTGTATGAAGTTTGATTTCCTATTTAAAACTTTCTACTGATTGTTTATTTTTAAAGTTTGAGGCGGTTGTTCATTGCAACCCTTTTTTCTTAATAAACTGTTTTTAAAAGGTTCTAAATATAATTCATTTTCAACAACCTCCTAGATTTTATTCTAAGTTGGTCTTAAATTTGAATTTTAAAAGCCATTATCAAAACATATATGAATAATTTTTTCAAAATTCATTAATCATATTATTTCGTTTTATTCTTGAGAACTCATTTTAAATACCCTCATTCCAGAAATTTAACTCTGGAACACTCTCAGCACAAGTTGCAGAAAATTAATTCTGAAATGTATTTAAAAATTCTTCTAGAATGTTTTATAAAGCACTTTCATAATTTTAACCTGCATTTACAAACATTTCAGATTAAATTTGTAGAAGGAGCATTGACGAGTATGAATTTCATAATAGTTTCTAAATGCTCTTCAATTATTAGATTACGATGTCTTAATCTTGAGATAATATTGTAAAGAGTGAAAAAGAATCTATTTGTTAATGATCTATTGTTTTCTGTAAATTTGGATTATGTTTTCTTAATAATTTTTTTAAAAGCATTGAGGGATTACCTTAATCATCTATTTGGTATAATAAATTTCAATAAAAGCATGGACTGCTTATGTTTTCTTAATCCAATCAAGACAAATTTATCCTGTAAATCTCATTGTAAATGGTTAAGAAATCGACCTTTTATTTATTTATCAATAAGCTATTTCATTTGTACATATCTAGTGTGAATGGGAATAATATTATCTGCATCTTCACCCTTTTACTCTTTATAATATTTTACTCTTTATTATTTTTATTATCTAGTCAAGGAAACACAGTAAAAAAAAATGTGATCCTTCTAAGAAAATGTTAATAATGCACTCTTCTATTGATCAAAATGTATTAAAAGTCTTTTTTTTTTTAAATCTAACTTCATTTTTAGTGATTCTTTCTCTATGATTTTATAGTTTATTAGCAAATTTTAATTAATAATAATGTATACAGTGTATTAGAGAATTTGTTGTTAGAACTTCAAACTTTGAGAGCCTAATGTATAGTAGGGATAGATAAATACAAAGTTGGTATTGCTCACTTATATAATTCTTTGACAACATTAAGTCCTCAGACACAAGTAAGATTATTATAAATAATCAATAAAAAAGACAAGTATTATCTATTTTCTCTCCAGGTGCATACTAGTACATAAACTATAAAGGCTACAACATATACCAATATTCTCTTCATACCATTTACGGGTTTCTCGTACTATGACTAACAACCATTAAATATTGTTTTCAACTTTTATAGACTTCTCTTGGAAGAAAATATAAGTATGATTTTTCTTAATTCGCTGGTAAAGATAAATAGAGCTCACCAAATGTCAAACAAACCATAATGGTTAACTTTCAACAACATTTTCATTGTCAGGAGTTAAATATTAAACAAAATAAAATATGAAAGTGTGTGTGGTTAGTTATCATTTGGAGACTTTGAAATCATATGAATAGGCTGTATTTAGATAAGAAAAGACACATGTAGAAGAAATTTAGTGTTTGGTTCAATTAGAAGCATGGTTATGAAAAAAAAAACTGTATTTTCATATACATAGTGGTATCAATATCCAGTCAATGTCTTAAAACTCTGTGAAGTTCTAAGCTAAGGTAATAATGTTACTTGTGAATAAGTAGAAATTATTAGTAAGCAGCAAGACATTTGATAACAGTTGGGTGGTTACTGTTATAAGATAGTCTTAGTACATAGTGATATTGGATGTTTGTTTTTATATAACTTTACTTTGTGTTATATAGGATCAGTAGGTGGAATCTATGTCCAGTGAGATATTATATCAAATAGAATTTTTTATACCAAGTAGTGCTGCAATGTTTAGGGTAAATTTGGAAATCTGGATACGTAGACACATGTATCACTCCTGCATCTAGAGTAATACAACAATTGTTGCCAAATAAAGAAAACCTAGTAGATTTACTTCTTTGGTATTCTGTTTTGTCTTAACTTTTTTGTCATTCCTAAAAAATCTGTTTTGTTGGTGTAATTTATAAGTTAAACTAAAAGGATTTTTGGAAATGTGTTGTGTAATTTGAGTACAGGCTCTAGCTATGGAATGTCGAAGATATCCAGTTGCATGGAATGAACATGGCATGATTATGTGACAGAAATTTTAGTTAGATTAGCAATTCATATATAACATCAATAATATATGGCATCAGACAACGTTATGTATATATATTGGTTTCATTTTAGGTTGGGAGTTTTTGTAAAGGGAGAGACTTAAATATCCGCACATCTTTGAACATCTTTGGACAAGGATCGTAACATTTCTAAAATACAGTCTTTTTATATATATATTTAATTTATTTTTTTTTTTTATAAAAAAACATTGAACTCATTAACTCTCTTAACAATGGGTAGACTTATTCAAGAAATAAAATATCACCTTAAATTTGTTTCAAGCATGACTAGGTGATAAACTCTCTTTTGATAAAATTCTCTCTTTAAATATTACTATCCACGTACAAATATGTTTTTTTTAATGTCTAAAAGTTAGTTTTTGTTTTAGAATTATTTTAAAAAAAAATCGAACTATTAAAGTGAATTTTCTAAAGTATTTAGTCTAATTGTCGAGTTTTGTCTTCATATAAATATTTATGAAATGGAATTAACTTTGAAATCTTTTAAACTTTTTTTCCTATTTATCTGTGAGTTTGATAAAAAAATATTTACTTTTTGAGAGATTACCATTTCTTTTATCATTTATTTTACTATTTTCAACAATAATGAGACAATGAAGTTGTGAACCCTAAAATATTATTACATTAACTCAATAAAAGTCAAGTAATCTTTACAGAAGAAAATCAAGAATGAAGTAATATTTTATATGCTTCCATTTGGAAAGTTGTCATAGAGTTAAATTAGTATTCAAGATATTCTCTGACAGAGACATAAAAAAAATCTTTATATTGATCTTGTTACTCATAAACCTCCATTTATAATTAAATAGAACTATTTTTTCTTATTTTTTTTTTATATATCATCTCATTTCTTACCAAATTTAGTCCAACTCACTTATGCCAACTTATTGAATCATCATAGTCGTGCCATAAATAATTTTTGCAAACCAATAAACACAACATTTTTGGAAAGCTTGAAAAGGGATAAAAAGTAAGGAGAAAGAATAATTGGATAGTGTTTTAATTGCTAATGAAACAGTAAATTTTCTAAGGAAAGAGAAGTTTAAAGGTATCATTGTAAAAGTGGACTACTAGAAAACATATGACTAGGTGGATTGAGATTTTTTGGTGTATATTATGGGAATGTTAGACTTCAATATTAAGTGGATAAATTGGATCAAAGTATATCTAAGTTCAGCTACAATATTGGTATTGGTTAATGGTAGTCCTACTAAAAAATTTAAACTTAGAAGAGGGTTAAGACAAGATCATCCTCTAGCACCTTTTTTTGTTTATCATGGTCATGGAAGGATTGACTGGTTTGGTGAGGGAAACTTCTAGGATAGAAGTGTTCGAAGCGGTTAGAGTGGACTCTAATGGTATTGAAGTTAAAATCTTGCAATATGCAGATGACACATTGTTCTTCTGCCAACCAAAACACCAAAGTATTAAGGCTATTAAAGCAGTATTGCACACTTTTGAATTTCTGGCCTGAAGGTTAACTTTCATAAAAGTAATGTAGGTAGGTTTTGTTGGATATGACTGTATTAGCGAAGTGCCTAAATTGTGGGAAGATGAAATTTTCTTTCAAGTATTTAGGTATGAGTATAGGAGGGAATCCTAAGTCCGTGGTATTTTGGAGGACCAATTATAGAGAAGATTAAATCTAGGTTGTCCATTTGGAAAGGAAGGTTATATTCTATGGCAGGTAGAATATGTCTTATTAAGTCCATGACACATTACCATTGTTCTACCTGTCATTTTTCAAAGCTCTGAGTACTGTGTGTAAAATTATTATAAAAATACAGGCTAAGTTCTTTTGGGGTTGGGGTTATGAAGAAAGAAAAGTTGCTTGGTTCGCTTGGGATAAAGTTTGTTCCCCTTTTAAAGTGGTTGGTTTGGATATTAAAGACATAGACAGATTTAACACAACCCTTCTAGCCAAATGGAAATGGAAATGGAGGTTAGGGATGGAAGAAGACAGGGTAAGGAGGGATATTATAGAGTCTAGGTATGGTTCTTGAAGATACATGAGGGCTACTATGGTAGACAGAAAAATTTCGAGCTGGTGGCGAGATCTTTGTAGAATTTGTGATGTAGGAAATCAACTTAACTGGTTTGAGAGTAGGATAGGCTGGAACTTGGGAAATGAGAATCAAATTAGATTTTGGAATGATAAATGGGTAGGTAATCTACTGCTTAAAGAAAAATTCCCTAGATTGTACTCAATGTCACTAAACAAAGAGAGTTTAGTTTGTGAGATGGGAGAATGGGTGAAAAACAAAACAGAAAAGACTTTAAGTGGCGGTTTCGTTGGAGGAGATGTTTGAATAAGAGAAGGAACTTGAAATGCAGTTAATTCCTTTGGTATCTACCGCCCGATGGAAGAGGGTAGTGACAGAGGGGTGAGTTTGGGACGATGGAGTTCTACATAGGTATACAATTGCGTATGGATACAAGGCTCTAAAGGAGTTTGACATGCTTGTAAACAGTAATTGGTTTAAGTAAATATGGAGAGTTGCTGGTCTAGTACAAACGTGTGTGTAGAGAGCAATGTTAGAAAAGTTGTCAACTAAAGTTAACTTTGCAAAAAGGATCACTATACCGAGTAATATATGCCCACTTTGCAAAAAGGTGGAGGAAACAGCCCAAATGTCTTTATTAGTTGTGAAGTAGTACGAAAAGTATGGAACAATTGTGAAAGATGGATAAGAATATTATTTGTTAGATCTAATAATATGGTGAATCACTTTCACAGTTTTCACTTATGCTCGTTTAATAAGAAATAAACGTAGTGTGGAAGAAAATGTTGTGGATGACTATAATTTAGGAGATTTAGAAATATAGAAATCCAGTTGTGTTCAATAATGAGATTGTTGATGATATTGAAATTTTCACTGTAACACAACTTAAAGCATGATCTTGGACTAAGTTTAAGAATGAGAGAGTGAACTCTTCTCTTTCGAACTGACACCTTTATCCTACTGAATGCTTAGAAAATATTACTTAAACTATTTAGTGATTAATATGGGGAATGTCTGTGTTATCTGTGGAGAGGTATTGAAGTGGTGGCTAATTAGGATATGGGCAAAAGCATCAAACAGGTGCATTTATTTCGTTTTTTACAAAAAGAGTATAATTTTTTACAAAAATGGATAAGTCGTGCTATGAAAGGATGACTTGAAATAAAAAAGTCGTATCACTGTAACGTACGACTTTAGGCAAATACAAAAAAAAAATAATAAAATAAAACTAAAGTCGTGTCAACATAATACAATTTTAGTATAAAAAAAATAATAAACTAAAGTTGTATCAACATGATACAACTCTAGTAAAAAAAAAGAATTTATATTGAAATCATGTCACGGCACACACTTTATTTTATTAAAAAATAAAAAAAGTCACCTTTTTTATGTTTTTTCTTAGGTGATGTTTTTAATAGGCATATAGTTTAGGAGTAGGATAGGTGTTGGTCTCTGTGTGGAATTGTTTTGCAGGTACACTATGCTGTATGCTGTGAAGAAGTAGACAAAAAAAGTATTGAATATATATGCAAAATCTCAATCCTAATGTGGTGCTGCTCAAGAGTCTCAATTCCATTGGGAGCTGCTGCCTATTTCGGTCAAACTTTATTTTAATTGGAGCTGCTCAAGTTTCATTTTATTAGCTTGTTGAAGGGTATCACGGGACCTCTTTGGTCTTTGTTACCTCGGTGTTGGTTATTGAGAGTCAACTGCAATAGAGTTAGAATATCCTTAAATTCTCCATTAATTTCATTTTTGACCATTAAAAGAGACAATATTAAATTAGTGATGACAACATGACCTACGTCACCAAACTTGAAAAGATAAATGTTAGCTGTTTCCATTTTAAGGACATCTCATACCCTATCCATTGAAGTTTGTTTTATTAAAGTTCATCTCTAGACTAACACTAACTCAATCATCTCAAAATAGCATTTAAAATCAACATATAAAGCCTTTAACCTATCCATAGCCTTTCCAAATATAAAGCCTAAAAATCTTCCAATTTTGAATTATATTTGACATTACACAAGTGTATTGAAATGGTGAAGATTTTAGCTTTTTATAAACTATAAATAGTTGAAAGATTGAATTGTTATGAGATGTAGGGAGTCATAATATGTGTTATGAAACTTAAGGTAAATTACTTAATTATGCAGGTATGGCTCGTTAGAGAAATGATGGTGTAGACTTGATAGATAAATTTGGATAAGAAATTTCAGCAAGATAAAAGAAATTGAAATTATAATACTTACATTACTATTAGAGAATGTCACATTTTCCTAAAAAAAAAAGAATTTGAACTTTTCTATATATATATATATATATATATATATATATATTTTTCAAACCTTTCACTTTACATTCTCTCTTTAATTCAAGTCTGATTTGTGATTCGTTGACGTAAGTAAAATAGAAATATTATTATGATGATTTTTTTAATTGATAGTGATTACAAGTTCTTTTTTATTTAAATTGTTTGAATTAATTCTTTTGTTATAAACTAAAATTACTTCTTATTTGATATCAATTAGGATTTTATCGATCAATGGTAGACAAATTATCTTTTCATGTCACTAACTTCCAAAACCACTATATGTGACTATATAACCACCGACAGAAGCATCTACAAAGTTAACAACAACAATGAAACAATGACCTTAATACTCATTCTACTCATTAACGTGGTTAGAGATGTAAACAGTACATATATTTTTAGGCAAAACAACATTTTTTAGGTTTTGGCCACTCTGTTATGAGTCAAAAAGGAATTCAGTTTGGAAAGTTATATGGATAGTCATAGTTTGGATTATATAGATTTTTAGAAATAATATTATTTTAAAAAATTTAAAGATGGATGTATAAGAGGTCTTTACTGTAACACAGTAAAAACCTATAAGAGAAGCATCTGTCATTTGTTTCGGTAATTTTGATGTCTGTGTATTTTCCAGTATAATTGACATAGCTTATCTTTTATATAATACTGAATAGGATTTTGCTCAAGTAAATTTGTTGAGGTCTATTTTTAAGACTATATTTATGGAGGGTTGAAAATTTAATTTTGATACTATTAAGTTAGTTTTTACAAAGGCTTTAACACTCCTGAAGTACTTCCAATTAATATTATTCTTTATTGGTAATAAAAAAAAAAACTCTTGCGTTCCATAACAGATTTATGTATATTAATAATAACACTACCTATGTTGAATCTTTTGAAGAATTACATAAAAAAGATTCCATATTAATGAACTATGAATTCCACTATATTATATTATATCCATAATCTTAAGAAACAAATGAATTTATTAATTTTCTCTTTTATACCTTACTTAACTTTTCTTAATAACATAGAGTTCAGATTCACACTTAATTCTTAACATATATAACACTTATATACATGAAACTTCATGGTTCATAATTACTATATTGTAAATCTTTAAAAATAGGTTATGAATGGTTATGAATTGATATTACATAAATAGTTATAAAGTAATAGTGGGAAGTAATGCTTACACTCTTATTTTATTTGAACTTTACTATTTATTAGAAATTAAAATATTTTTATGAAAGCATTTGCATTACTCTCACATAATATTACATTTTAACTAAAAAAATAAGAATTTTAATTTCTTTATATTTTTAAATTTATATATTTTACCTTTATATTTTCTGATTAATATGAGTTTGATTTGAGATTTATTAACGTAAATAAAATAAAAATATTATTACGATAATTATTTTTCGATTGATGTTGATTAGAAGTTTCTTTATTAATATTAATATAAATTATTTAAATTATTTTATCTTATTATAAATTACTATTATTTTTTACTCCATATCAATTAAAATTTTATGAACCAATGTTAAACAAATTATTTTGTTTGGTACTGACTTTTGATAGGCCACATTCTCCTCGGAAGATAAATGTAGTATGAAGATACCAAATGTAACATCCCATATTTTTCATATAATAGGAACTTTATTGGATAAGAATTATATAATAAACTTTAATATAAAAATCAATACCTTCATAATGTATTTAAAAATATACTTCTCCACAAAAGATCTAATAAAAATATCTTCATAAAAATTACAAATAAAATAAAATGAAGCTTCTCCATCGCAATTCACTGGGACTCACACCACCTGTCGAATTCTCTGCTGCCGTGTAATATACACGATCATCGCAGTTTTAAAAACAAAACACACAACACACAAAAAGAAGGATAAGCTAGAAAGTTTTCAAAACAATATATATATTCATAAATTGGATTTCTATCTCAACAAAACAACAACAATTCAATCTTTCATAATTCATCTCACATCATACATACACTGACTCACAAACAAAGACACTAGACTCTCTACTTCCGGAAGACCCGTGC
>Ga0209700_104815_pt1 | contig 23717 bp, 19 predicted proteins | sample SiratroredBW_FD_187528 | JGI IMG/M metagenome (GOLD analysis project Ga0209700, IMG submission 187528) | Root nodule microbial communities of legume samples collected from California, USA - Siratro red BW (SPAdes) (version 2) | ecosystem: Host-associated > Plants > Roots > Nodule | place: USA...
TTGTCAGATATTATTCTGGAATCTGGCATGCATCACAACAAAAATATTCTACCATTAAAAAAGAAATTCTTTCAATAGTTTTATGTTTACAAAAATTTCAAGATGATTTATTCAATAAAAAGTTTTTTATTAGAACTGATTGCAAAGCTGCACCAAGTGTTTTAACAAAAGATGTTCAAAACTTGGTTTCAAAGCATATTTTTGCCAGATGACAAGCATTATTATTATGTTTTGATTTTGAAATTGAACACATTAAAGGAGAAAAAAATTCTCTTCCTGACTTTCTAACTAGAGAATTCTTACAGGCATCAGAATGAGTGGAACACCAAAATCTAGAGACCAATATGGCCCCCCACTGGGGACATATAAAATAAATACTCAACATGATTCTCTCTCAAAGAAACATAAAGTTTCATCATCAATATCATTGAGACCTCAGACACCCTCATCCAATATTACTTTAGCTAATGTAGTCAGGACACCTACTCCATCAATAGCCACCTCCACAAAAAAGTATACTCCATTACAGTACACAAATATCCTTGTAGGACCCAAAGATTTTATGACCAAACCATCTCAATTAGTATCTCCATCCATTAACCCAGAACCACCTAGACCTCCAACCTTCATGGATGAATACCTAATTAAACCAGACATTTTACCCATCATAACCTTAGAAAAAGAATGGATTAAAGAGAATCCTACCAAAATAGCAGAAGACCTATTTCCCAGTACCTTCCATTATCCTCCTCAAAATGTGTTTAAAAACAGAACCTTTTATGAATTTATCCTTGTAGACACTGATTCAGCTGAAATATCTCATACCTCAGATAAAGAAGGAACCATTATATATTCTAAAATAAAAATCCTTCGTATCATGACCCCTCAAGAATGGAACCAACCCTTACATAGCACCAAAACCTTTTCCAGACAATTTACTCCTCAATACTATTCATACTTTGATTACATGGAAGCATGGAATAATGTCCTTTATCTTATTCCAGAAAAACATTCATGGTTTATCTGGTTTAAGAAAGGAATTTCATTAAAATTTCCAAAATGGTTTATTAAGTGGTTCAGAGATTTTGGACCGTTACCATCATTATTCCCACAGAAAGTAGCAGAAGTATATAACTATTTCCGGGAACATTCTTCATTTGTACCTGGATATAGATTAATATCTTTTTTTGCCTCCCAGTCCATTACATGGATATTAGCTTGGGATTATAGCATAACCAACTTATATGAAGAAGTGGACATAAAGTTATTATCAAGAAGATTAAGAATAAAATGGTAGAAGAAGTTCAATAATGACGTAGTCAGCATCACCAAAGTTCAAGATTGGTTAAAATATCATTCAAAGAAGAAGCCAGAAGTATCATCATCTCTCAATAAAGAATCATTATTCTTGTCCAACAAGCAGAAGATAATGGCAGCATTAGCCTCCGCCTCATCAAAAGAAGAATTTGAAAAAACTTTAGAAAAGGCTGCATCATTTCATAGCTCTGTAAAGACTAGTTCAGAAGAAGGAGAAGAAGGATCATCCCAGTCAAATCCTTATCTGCAAAATGAAGATATGTATTATGACTGAAAAGACATAAAGATTGAAGAGACATAAAGGAAAATTGTCATCATGTGAATTATTGTAAAAAGTAGTCAAAAGTGTAATAATTATGTTAGATATTGTAAAAAGTAGTCAAAAGTGTAATAATTGTGTTAGATATTCCTATATGTAATAATTAGGAGTAAGACTAGGGTGTTTTGTCTTGTAGTCAAGGGAACTTCTATATAAAGAAGTCTTCCCTAGAGTTGAAGGAAAGAGTTCCAAGTGAAAGAGTTCTCTTGTAATGTGTTCTTGTGTTCTTGTTTTCAATAAAAAGTTTTTGAATGAAGTGTTTCCAGAATTGCTGCATACATGTAAGTTTTCGTCACCAACTTCAATAATAATATTATATTATTATTACTATCATTATTACAATTATTAATATTATTTATACTTACTATTATTATTATAAATATTATTCATAATATTATTATCAACATTATTATAAAGATTATTATTAAAAATATTATTATCATTAATATAATACTGTTATTAATATTTTTATAAACATTTTATAGATATTATTATTATAAATATTATAATAATTATTACTATTATTAATATTACTTGTATTGTTTTTATAAATAATATTAATATGAATGTTATTATTATTATTACTATTATTATTATTAATATTATGAGTATTACTATTTAAAATATTATTATAAATTAATATTATTATTATTATTGTTAATACAATAAGTACTATCGACAAATAATAATTTAAAAAAATATTATTATGGTTAAATATTAAATATTATTGTTAAAGAAATAAATAAAGTAATTTTTAGAAAATATTATTATTAAATAATTATAATAATAAAGTATTATTATAATCATAATTAAAATTAAAATTAAAAATTAAACAAATAAAAAAATAAATACAAATTCTAATTAAATAATAAATTTGTATATAGTGTTTGGGTGATTATATTAACCGTCAAAATTACTGTTATTTATAATTTTCTGTTATTATTATTATTGTTATTAATACGTTAAGTATTGCCGACGAAATAAATTTGTTGGTAAATTGATAGGGTATCATTCGGTAAATTGCCCCCAAATTTACTGACAGGTTTAATTCGTGAGTAAATTGACGGTTAATTTACCAACAGATAATTTGCTATCACTAATTAACGATGAATTAAACATGTCGGTAAATTGAACATAATTTTTTCCATTAGTAATAACATTTTATCAATAGATAAAATTTTGTCGGTATTTGATGTTTTTCTTGTAGTGTATGTAATACAATAATAACATATTAATATATAAACAACGTACACAACATAATAACATGTGTCTACCTTCCATATATGACTCTAGAATTCATGTTGATTTATATTGTATAATAACATCATATTAATACGCAAACAACATACACAAAAAATATAAAGGTAAATTATTAAACTAACTTTTTAACATAAGACAAATATATATAAGAGGAATAATTTTAGTTAACATTCCATAAACAAATTTAATTCTTATCATATATACACATGACAATCATATAAATTACACATGGATTTATACTTTTAAAAAAACTACCAAGGAATGTTTTTATACATTCACTACGGAAAAAATAAAAATTATCGACGAAATAAATCAATCGAAAATATTCAAAATTTGTCGGTAAATTGATTGTAGGTAAATTTACCGACGCATTTCTGAATCCGTCAGTAATTACCGACAGATTTAGGACAAATCCGTCAATAAATCCGTCAATAATTATCGACAGACTCAGAAATTCGTCGATAAAATCATTGATAATGATATTTTACCAACGGATAAAGTTTCATCGATAAAATTTCGTCGGTAATTTAACTTTTTCTTGTGGTGATTTTCTAGACGACTCGTAATAAGAATTCACTACCAGAGTTTACACCTGGCTCATTTAAGAATCGCAAGTACACACAAACATTAACTACATGGATCAAGGTATGCTTAGAGTATGTCCATATTCAAATTCACAGTTGGTGTTTGATAGAAAAATGTCAAAATTTTCATAAATGCGTTTTGTCAAGAAAAATTCATTAAATTTTCAAAAAAAAAAAAGAAAAGGAAAAATGTGGTGAGTCATTTGTTCATGGATCATTGAATTCACAAGATTGCGAATAATAACAAATGGGAATCATTCAAGCAAAATGTTTAATAAAGGTAAAAATTGGCTTTTCGAAGGAAACATTTGCATATATAGTGCTTGTTATCTTTGGGCCTTCCCAAGATTCCAAAATAAAAGGATTTGCCCAAATGGTTATCATTATATAAGGAAATTTTTACACAGGGGTTGATTGTTAGTTGGCCAATTGCCTATCCCTAATCTCCAGCAGCATTCCAAAAAAAAAATGACACGTTTCAGAAGTCATTAATTTTGTTCCATTGTTAAATTATTTGAAAATCAAGCAATCATGATTCAAAATAATATATGACCATGTTTCTTCATCCAAAATACTTTCACAAATCCTTTGCACTGTCCTTGAGTCCAAAAATAAATATTTCATTCAAAATTACCCTAAGCAAAGATCATCAATATGTTACAACTCAATCTAGGGATCCAAGGAAGAAATTCATCAGTGAAAGAGCATGTCAAAAACTCTTCATTCATCAAAGAAGTATTATAAAAAATGGAAGTTGTTCATCAAAGAAGAGATACATCAAAAAAAAAATTATCAAGATTGATTTTGGTAAAAAAAGAGAAAAAAAGAAAAAATGAAAAGAAAAAGAAAAAAAGAAAGGGAAAGGAACATGATGGAGGAGAACTCATAGAAGAAGACCTTGACTGTTTATAACATTGGCTGATGGTCCTTGTAAAACTTTTTCAAGCCTACCAATAAGTTTTGAGCCTTTATATCATTTTCTTCACAACCCTGTAACCTATGACTAAGTTACAAGCCCAATAAAGTCCATATTAATTGAGGAATAATTGTAATGATTTTCATAAAGTTTAGCTTTGTAACAAGACAACGTGACATGCTAAAAAACGAAAAAAAATGAAAAAATGAATGAAAAATGAAAAAAAGAAAGATGTCTACTAGAATGTCTTTTTCAGAAGAGAGTCATCTATACACAGATGAAGTGAGAATCAAACATTGGAAGTAACACTGGGGCAATCCAATACCCTTGTCTTTCCTTACATATATCTCATCATACATACCAACTAAGGCAATCCAATTTCCAGTACCATTGTCATGGCCTAATACAACACTAGGGCAATCCGGTTTCATCCGTACCATTGTTACTCCATTTTTGTCACCTTACCAAGACAAGTCATTTTTCACACAAATCTCATCATTCCCCTTATACATAGAAACTGAGACAGTTTGCATGAATTGTCTTCCTTTTAGGACCAGCCTTTTACATTACCCTTATTTTCTTTTGAACCAAGTTTTCATACCTTCCAAGCTTAAAGCTCACATAGCCAGCCCAACACACAAAAACTGAGGCAATCTTGCGGAAGATTTGCACCTCCAGTATCTTTCAAATACCTCAACTTCCTAAACACTTACACTTTACCCATGGGTTCAAGCGTGCATCTAAGCGGTGTTTCCAAAAGGAAAGTTGATGGCTACACCATGTTGACATTAGCTTCAAATGACCCTGGATTTTTATAAAAAAGGGAAATTGATATCTAGTGAATTCAACGATTACCAAGAATTTCTGATTCTACACAGTGAAATTTTGAAATAAAAAGGAAAACTTTTAAACGTATGTTCACTTTGAAGTTTGTACATATTTTTGATATTTTTTTTTTAATTCTTTCTACATGTGAATTTAAAAAAATCATTGAAAAATCCTTTTGAATGTTCATAAAAAAATACTTGAAAAAATCTTTGTACATACTTTTTGAATAAACATTGGAAGAAACCATTGAAAAATATTCCTTTGTACATAAATTTTGAAACATTTGAAAATCAATGAAAAAACTTTTTGTACATACCTTCTCTTTTGGAAAATTTGTACATATCTTTTGAAACATTATCTTTGAAAAAAATCATCATTTGTAAAATCATTGAAAAATTTGTACATACATTAGCAGTGAAAATGAAAAAAAAATAAAACATAAAAAAATAGAATTTCATGCATTAATATATGCATTATCATTCAAGAAAATCAAAAATAGAATTTCATATGTTAATATATGCATTATTATCCAAGAAAATTAAAAATAAAGTTTCATGCATTCAAACAATGTATTCTCATTCAAAATAAAAATAACAAAATAAAAAAAAAATTCATGCATTCATATACGTATTCTTCAAAAATAGCAAAACAAAAAAAAATCAAGTTTTAGACATGGTGTTCGTCTACATACTTTTACAACATGGTTGAATAATCTCAGACACTGTCCAAAGATTTGATTTCTTGTGATGATACATAATTTTAGACACGGTCAGGATCTCGGTCTCACTCTTCAGTTGTAACCTTTCAACACTGTTAAGGTCTCAACTCTTTATTTTAAGCGTTCACATGGTGTTCGTCTACATACTTCTACTTGTATAATCTCATAGACACTGTTCAGAGATTTGATTTCAAGTGATGATGCATGATTTTTAGACACTGTTATGATCTCAATTTCACATTTTTAAGTATGACCCTCTCGTCTCAGTACAAGGCCAGTTCAAAAATCAAAGGTTATGACCCTCTCGTCTTAGTACAAGGTCAAAATGAATAACAATGACCCTCTCGTCTCAGTACAAGATCAAAATGAAGAACAATGACCCTCTCGTCTCAGTACAAGGTCAAAATGAAGAACAACGACCCTCTTGTCTTAGTACAAGGTCTTGGCCTCTATCCATGTACCTATTTTATTTTGAAAACCGAACGAAATTAGCATTTTTGTCATTACTCATCTTTTAATCAGATAATCTGAACTTCTTAAAAGTTCAGATCATTTGCTAAAATTTAAGTAAGCAGAGGCAACTGTCAACATCCAATTTCGTTCGCGCAAATAAAGTTATTTTAAAATCAAAAAATGAAGAAAAGTAAAATTAAAAAATGTGTTTTATCATATGTGGTAGGCAGAAAATTTGAAGGTTCGAATTTAGAGCAAAAGGGAACACGTTTTTTGAGGATTTTCAACTGGTATGTTGTGATTACTTGACATCATATACTTTATATGTACATGTGATTGCCTTGTTTGAGAGCTACTATGGAACCCTGAGATTCAGCCTTATCGCTTTGATTTTTTAAAAACAAATAATTAAAAAATATAAAACATTTTCAAATTCTCAAGGAAAATATAAAATGCTTCCTAAAAGCTTAACGAATTATCAATTTTCGGAAAAAATAATAAAATAATAAAATAGTGTTTCTTTTAATGAAAAATGTGAAACAATTTACAAAAATAGTAAAAATATTTAATTTTTGGAAAAAAATGCGAAACAGGTTTAATAATTTAAAATTTTAAAAGTAAAATTATAAAACTTTCTTTTATAAATATTAATATAAAATAAATTTTCAAAAAAAAAAAAAAGAAAAATACCAACAATCATAACAAACCAATTTAAAAAATTAAAACTACGTGAACCTTGATTTTCTTTCATGGAAATACGTAGGACCAAGGGCAATCCTTGTTGTTAGTAATTTCACAAGACAAATGATTTGATGAAGCCATACAAGACAAGTCCAACAAGACAAAGTAAGCAAGCAATTGGATGTGGTTTAGGTCTTGGTCTGGTGTGAGTGGGTTTAAGTTTGATTGGCAAAGAACCTATGCATAGTCAAGGAGAAATCCAACAACACAATGGTCTAAAAGTGTTTAAAAAACTTAAACTAAAGAGTTAGTTAAGTTTTGGATTAAACTGGTTTTTAAATACTGTACTGGACTCAAATAAAGCAATTCCCGTATTCATGAAATTGAGTTATTCGATGCCTGGCAGAACTGAATTAACGGTTTTTTGAAAAATTGAATTGGCGCTTTTTTTTCTATAAAAAATAGCGAGGTTTCTAAAATGCGCCAAAACACGGATATGAAAATAGAGAATCATTACAGCAGAAAAACCAGTGAGAAACACTTTTTTGAAATTGAAAGTTCTTGAGAAAAATCGACTGAGGCTTTTTGTTGAAGAATAACGTTTGACCCATTCTGTACTAGTGAAGTTTTTCAACACTGTGCAAAGGCCTCTTCTGCGCGCCAATCAGGGAGTTTTACTTTTCTTTACCATTCTTAATCCCTTTCTGTATCAAGATTTGTGTAAATTGGTTGTAAATCTATGAAACTATTGAAACTGTGTATTGTTGTAGGCTATAGGTTTAGCCTGTGTGTGATTGCTGATTTGAGTGGGGACTACGGGGAGTAGGTGCTCATTTCAGTGGGTGTTTGATTCTTACAGGGTGTAAGAATTGTGTAATTGTTTGTAATTGAACAATTGATTAAATTTAGTGAAATTTTCTTTGCTTGAGGGGCAAAGGCGACTTGACGTAGCCCTTGAGGAAGGGTGAACCAGTATAATTGACTGTGTTCTACTATTCTTGACCCTTTTCTTTCAATTTTGTATTGTTCTTGCACTACACATTGAATTAATTCTTGGTAATCTTAATAAAACAGGTTGAAGTTCTCTGCTGGATATTGAATTGTTCCTTATAACTTGAACTCGTTGTTGGTTCTGATAAATCTGTTGTGGTTGCCAAAGAAATCTTGCTTAATGGATTGTTTCTTTTCAAATTTTGTATTACATATAAGATTATGAATCCGATACTTTCTAAAGAATTGAACCTCTGTTTGAACTAGTGTGGTACTGTAGAACTTGTGTTATTGTTCTGAATTCTTTGCATAACTGAACTATTGAAATTGTATTCTGTATATTCTCAAATTTGTATCAACTGCTAAAATTGAGTCTTGATTTTGATAATTAGCCTCTGCAATCTTGCTGGTGTTAAGAGACTTGATTTTGTAATTCTATTCTTCTTTGCCCTAATTCAAATTTGGAATTTTGTGTGATTCAGTTCTTAGTGTAATATCGCTTTTGAAACTGTGTGAACTTGATCTGCATAAGGTGTTGCTGTGTGATAGTGAATCTGATGTGTGTGCTATTTGAAATTTTCTATTTGCCTGTAAAACAAATTGGTTCATTCGTGGTTTGAATCAGTTTATTTGTTTACTGCACCTCATATCTTTAGCACCAAGATTCATTAAAGTTTTTCAAATTGTGAAAACTATTTTCAAAAGTCTAAATTGGAAAAAATCTTTCAAAGTTCAATTTACCCCTCTTGAACTCAACCTAAAACGTTTTCACTTGTCAGGCCCAAAAACATTAAAAAAACATTTATTTGTTTTATTTATCATTTTTATTTGCACTTTGGTTTATTTTAATTATTATTGGTGTTTATTTTAATTTATTAGTATTTCTATGGTTTTTCATAATAAACTATGGTGACAACTCCAATTCTCAATCTAAATATTTTTAAATTAAAATAATTTTTTTGATCACCCCGTCGTGATCTCGGTTGCGACATGATTGAATCCTATGGGAGTCAACAACCAGATGACAATGAAAGCTAGAATTCGTGGAGTTACAGCCAGTCCACCTACTAAGTAGCTTCTAGATTTTGTATTCGGGTTCCTCAAGCAGGACTTGAAGAACTGCACCTTGTTGAATCTTTCCAGCCTAACAGCATGGCTCCTCCCAACAGGAATCCCAGCATTACGCAGTCCAACAATTGCTAACCAAACTTCATCATTGATACATATATCAACTCCTTTGACCTGGGAATAGATTATATCCTCATCGTACCATATATTGGTAAGGAACACCTTAACCAAATCGGGATACATGTTTCCTGATAGCTTCAAAAGTTTTTCCAGCCTCTGAAACTTTAAAACCTCTTTAACTTCATCTAGCTTTTCCTCTTTCAACCATAGCATCCTAAGGAAATTAGGAGTAATGATCGCCTTTCTGCTGTAATCTTTAGGAAATTCTTGCTTACTCTCACAGTTGCCTACAAACCACCTCTCAAGGTAATCTGTTTTGATTGTAATATATGATTCAACATTTTTCACACATGCTCTTTTGGTGCGTTTCTTTGGTGTGAAAGAAGATGCCATTTCAGAAGGTTATGGAGGTGAATATAAGGATAGGTTAATGTTCTACGCCCACTGAGTATTATGAATGCAATGAAGTGGAGTGTGTGTTTAAGTAGCTAATGATAGAGCCATATATAATACAAGCTATTATGCAAAAAAGAAAAAAAAAAATTAATGCTCAGCCAAATGCAAGACATTTCACGCATGCTATACATTGATGGACAACTCAAGCAAATCGTTTCAGTTTTGATTCTATAAGCAATAAATTGTAACACTGTTTACTTAGTTTCAGAATCATGTGCAGCCTTTGACCTATTGACCATCAATTAACATATGACATGTGGTGTTGAGTGGATTTGTCACTCCTCACTTGCGTTCTGCGTGTGATGCCAGCTCAGCTTGGTCAATTATTTTCATTTGACCAAGAATCTGTAGTGGAATCTTCATCTTCCCAATATAGCAGTCTTCCTTACAACAATTTATTGTCCAAAGGTACTTTAGGCTCCTTGTTCAGCATTCACTCGTCCCAACCAATTGATCAGAAGTTTTACAGGATCAGATATAACATATCAACTATAGTAGATTCAGACAAAATCCAGTAAATTGACTTTATTTAATTGATCATACACTTATTGCGTAAAACTTAACTAAGAATCAAATATGTATAGGCTGATTTATTTATTTAATATTTTTCAAATCAATAATTCCCAATTCATTTCTAAGAAAATTAAATCTCTCTTTATTAAGAGGTTTTGTAAACAAATCAACCAATTGATTCTCATAATTAACAAATTGAATTATGTAATCACCATTATTCACATGATCCCTTATGAAGTGATGTCGTATCTCAATATGTTTAGTTATGGAATGTTGTATAGGATTCTTTGTTAGGTTTATTGCACTGGTATTGTCACAAAATAAGTGAATTTGAGAAAGACTTAGACCAAAATCACTTGGTTGTTGTTTGATCCATAAGCTTTGAGCACAAGAGCTTATAGTTGCAATGTATTATACCTCTGCTGTAGATAGTGCTACACATGCTTGCTTCTTACTATGCCAAGATATCAAACTAGATCCAAGAAGATGGCATGTTCCACTTGTACTCTTTCTATCAATTTTTCACCCTGCAAAGTCTGAGTCAGAGTAACCAATTAAGTTCAGAGATACCTCACTAGGATACCATAGTCCAACATCAATTGTTCCTTTGAGATATTTCAATATCCTCTTGGATGCCATGTAGTGTGATTCTGTAGGATTTGCATGATATCTTGCACAAAGACACAAGTTGAACATGATGTAAGGTCTACTCGCAGTCAGATAAAAAAGTGATCCTATGATCCCTCTGTATTTAGTTTGATCAACATTGGCTCCTTTCTCATCAATATCCAAATAGCATCCAATAGCAATAGGTGTGGCTGCCTCCTTGCAATTTTCCATATCAAATTTCTTCAATAGCTCACAGTAATATTTGGATTGACTAAGGAATGTACCATGCTGGAATTGGTTAATTTGCAAGCCAAGAAAATAATTGAGTTCTCTCATCGTGGACATCTCAAATTCACCCTATATGGCTTTCACAAACTGCTCACACAAAGTTTCATTAGTTGAACCAAATATGATGTTATCAACATAAACTTGAACAAATATAATTTTATTGCATGCTTTCTTAATGAATAAAGTCTTATCTGTTTTTCCTCTCTCATAGCCTTTAGAAAGAAGGAAATTACTCAACCTCTCATACCACTGTCGAGGTGATTGCTTCAAACCATAAAGAGTTTTCTTGAGTTTGAAGACATATCTGGATATTTGTGATCTTCAAATCGAGGGAGTTGACTCACATAGACTTCTTCATCAATATATCAATTTAGAAAGGCACTCCTAACGTCCATGCAACTTCAATTCATTCATACAAGCATATGTTAATGAAAACCTTACAGCCTCCAATCTGGCCACGGGTGCATAGGTTTCTCCAAAGTCTATTCCTTTTTCTTGGTTGTACCCATTTGCAACCAATCTTGCCTTATTCCTTATAATGATTCCTTGTTCATCCAATTTGTTCTTGAAAACCCACTAGGTTCTAATCACATTCATTTGTTCAGTTTTGGGAACAAGTGACAAACTTCATTCCTTGCAAACTGAATCAGCTCCTCATGCATTGCATTGATCCAGTTGTTGTCCTCTAAAGTATCGACTACATTCTTGGGTTCCACTTGTGATACAAATGTCATGTGCTCACATAAATGATTAAATGATCTTCTAGTTGATACCCATTTCTAAACTTGACCAATGACATTGTCTAATGACAAATTTCTTGGCACTCTCCACTCTTTCGACAGTCCTGAATTAATTGTATCTGCAGCAACTCCATATTCAATCCATTGAATTCCTTGTTCAATTGATTGAATTTATGGCAGTTTATTGGCTGCTTTCTTTTCCAGTCCAGTATCAACTAGTTGTCTAGTAGGAACCTTATCCTCTACACCTGTCTTAGGACATTCCTAGTAGCACTGTCTCACTAGTTTTTGAATCTGTTATTAGGCAAAGGTTTGGCTCAAATGTGATATTGTACCCTTTGTCACACAATTGACTTATGCTGAGTAACATGTGCTTCAATCTATCCATTAGGAGTACATCTTTGATGATCACATCATCATTTCCTCCAATGTCACCAACTCCAAGTATTCTTCCTCGGTTATTGTCTCCATAGGTGACAAATCCAGCAAGTTTCCATTTCAGATTAATTAATTGAGAAGCGTCTCTAGTCATGTGTTTGGAGCATCCACTGTCCAGGTATCACAGTTGCTTCTTGGACGCCAAACAGACCTGTAAAACAGATTAAATTTGAGGCATTGGTACCCTGTTAAATTTGGGTCCACAAGTGTTAGTGATGCTTTTAGGCACCAACCTAACTCGTCCTTTAGGCACATCAAATTTCCTAACATTACAGTTTCTAACCGAGTGACCTTTTCTCATGCAATAGAGGCAAGTTATGAATGGTGAAAATTGTTGCTCATTTGATTTAAAGAAACTACTGAATTTCTTTTGTTTTCCTTGATATCCAATGTTAGCCTTTTCAAAAACACAATTTTGAGAGCCCAAAATGACATTGAGGTTTGTTGTTCTCATTGAAATTTTGGAAGCCGTAGTAATCAAATAGTTAACTTTCCTTTGAAGAACATCACAATTTTCACAATTAATTGGCTTGCTGGAATCAAAGTCGCTGGATGCTTTGTAAATTATTTCAAGATGATCAAAATCAGTTTTCAATTCTAAAATCTCATCCTCCAGCTCTTTGATTCTACGTTCCAACCAATTATTCGTCCCTTTCAATCTATTATTGGATAAGGCCAATATGTTTGCTTATTCACGGGTTTCAAAGAAAACCTGAAGAAGTGAACTATAATTTGTGCTATTAAAAGAAGTGCTGGAATTTATACTACTTGCCTCTGAATCCTCTCTAACCATGAGACACAGATTAGCTTCAACATGTTCATGTGAAGAGCTGTTAGAAGAAGTAGCATTGTCTTCCCAAGCTATATAAGCTTTTCCATCTTTTCCAGATTTATTGTTCTTCCTCTCTTGTGCCTTTTCTTTGTTCACTAGACTTGGACAATCCACTTTCATGTGTCCCTGCTTACCATAGCCAAAATATGTAAATTTAGTGGAATTAGAATCAGGTTTCTTGTTATACCTCTTACTCTGTTGATTCTTCATCTTGCCCTTCATTTTTCCCTTCATCCTTGTCAATATTGAGATTTTCAGTATAACTGCACTCGTCTGAACTTTTCTCACTGGACTCAATATCTGCAGCCTTTGTCTTGAGTGCAAGACTTCTGGATTTCTTTTCAATAGTCTCCATCTCTTTTAGCCTTGTCATCTCAAGCTCATGTTCCCTCAACTTGCCAAACAGTGCTGCTGTGGTGAGGGTGGTCAAGTCTTTAGTATCAGATATTGTAATCACCTTGGGCTGCCAGCTCCTATCTAGACACATGAGAATCTTGATGTTCATCTCTTCTTTATCAAATTGTTTTCCCAGTCCAATCAAATGATTGACAATATGAGTAAACCATTTCTGAACATCTGCAATAGTTTCCCCTTGCTGCATCTTAAACAACTGATATTCCTGAATGAGTGCATGCTTTTTGGCTCGCTTAACATCATTAGTTCCCTCATGTGTGACCTCAAGTATGTCCCGCATCTCTTTAGCCAAGTTGCATTGAGATACTCTGAAAAATTCATCAAGGTTCAAGGTAGATGTAATTATATCTTTCGTAACACAATCATACTGAACTCTCTTATTCTCAGCCTCAGACAATTCATCATAAGATTTCACAATAGACACATCATTCACAATAGACATAGGAATATAAGGACCATTTACTATGGCATTCCAAATACCACGATCAATGGATTCAATAAAGATTTTCATCCTCACTTTCCAAAACTGGTAGTTTAAGCCGAGTTCAAGAGGAGGGTGAATTGAACTTTCAAAATTTTTCGCAAACGATGAAAAGTTTTAAAGAATGGATGAAAGTTCTTTATTAGAACTACTGAAAAATGATATAAAGGAGTACACAACAAAGGATCAATAAATTCCAAAACAAAATCAATCAATTGAAATATTTAACAGAACTGGAAATAGCACCAATTAGTTTACTAGAAGCACAAAAGTAATCAACTGAATACAATAAACTCAGTCAAACAGTAAATAGTAAAAGCACTTAACTGAAATCTAAATGTAAATAAAATAGTTAAGAAACAATTAACCAGTATAATGACAGGAACACAAATTAGTCAACCAGTAAAAACACCAGAATCAAAACCGGATGCAATTTGTTTATTACTCTAAAATATTTCAGAATAACACAAAAACAATCAGATGAACAATATTCAAAGTAAACTACAGGTCAATCAAACAGTAATATAGTTCAGATTAATGGATAGAACAAGAATTAATAATTGATTCAAGAAAAATTTGTTTCAAGAAATTCAACCAATTGAACAGTGATTACAAACAATAGAAAACACTCAAATAGGATCAAGAACAAATTAAGTCAATTATACAGATGAAACAATAATTCCAGAGAAAGCAGAATAACACCAGTAAATTGAACAATCAATTACGTGTGAAGAACAATTAATTGCACGAGCAAGAACAGAAACGATAAGTGTTCAAGAAGAGGGAAAGAAAGATCAAGAACACAAAGATTTATACTCGTTCACCCTTCCTCAAGGGCTACATCCAGTCCTTTGCCAACTAGCAAATAGTTTCACTAAAAATGAGCACCAAGATCAGTTTTACACAATACACAACACTTGCGACCAGCAAGCAACCATTGCTCACAACAACAAACAACCTACTGCACCCTATAACAGTTGTTCAACCAATACAAGAGAAATGTCTAGGCCCTTGCTGCATGGCATAGTTCCCCAGAGTTCTTTTAGGTGGGGGTGATGGTGGAACTCTTTCTCTTTCAGCCATATTTCCTTTTTGATTTACTTGAATATCTTTGTGAGGGTTGGCGAAAGGTTCTTCTCTTGCTCCTTGCTTTGATTTCTTTTTCCTTCTATGGTGGTTCCGAGTTGTCTTCTCTATTTCTGAATCAAATTGCAGTTGATCTCTAGAAAATTGTCCTCTCAATAACATAAATTAGGAACAACTTAAGCAAGGGTTAGCACAAGAGGATTATCAAATAACTAAAACAAAAAGAAAACAAAAAAAAAACAAGAAAATGAAAATATTCACAATACTTAATAAGTTATGTTCTCAAATTCAAAAACAATAACTATTCCCCGGCAACGACACCAAAAACTTGTTAAGACTTTATTCGGCAAGTGTACGGAGTCACAAGTAATATAGTGAGTTAAGTAAAGATGTAAATCCCTCAGAGAACAGTTCTGTTTGAGAATTTCAGCATCACTACTCAATAAGCAAATTCAGTTTTAGTGGAAGGTTTGATTTGACTAGCAAGTACTACGAACATGCAATTTACGAAATAAAGTTAATAAGCAGTAAAAATATTCTGAAATGATTGGGGAAGCACCTTAAGATTGAACTCATCTATCTAACTCATTTGTAACTTTGGTAAATCATGAATTATAAAGACTGACTATTCAAACTTCATGCACATATAAAAATCACTCAAATTGATTCCTCAAATATGAGATTCATAGGGAAACTTCTCAGATGCAAATTCCTCGGCTATCTAATCAGTTACCCAGCATTAAGAAACGATGTATTGCATTCAGTAAATCGAAACCCTATCCCTAGAATCCCAAATCACTGCATATTTTCCTCTAGGTCATAAACTCAAAATCTCTTTCCAATAGCTTTCAAGAATTAAAAACAAGATTCTATAGATAATATAAAATCAAGCATGAAGAATGAGATGGAAATACCAAATTTGAATAGAAACTGTATATTATAAATCAAGATCCCAAAATACAAGTGAGTTTCGAAAAGATTACATTCAATCCCAAGATATGAAGATTTAGCTACCCATGGCAACCATTACAACTCAATGATTGGATGATTGCTTGAGAAAAGGAAGAAATCTTGCTTGGTTCTTGTCACTGCTATGCTTCTCCACTCCTCCAGTTCCAAATCCCCTTCTCCCAGCCTCTAGAAACCTTATAAAAACATGTTTTCTGGCTTACCTCAAGTGACCTTTCGCTTGAGCTAGCCAGTTTTCGCCCCAGCGTGCCCATTTCATATTTTGTCAAAAAGGTCTCTCGCTTGGACGCCATGCTCCTCTCTTAGGAAAAAATTCATGGTGCCCAGGCAAAGTTCTTCTTGCTCAGGTGAGATCTTGATGAGCTCTCTTCGCCTAGAGCGAGCTCTAAGCGACAACTTTTGCACTTGGTCTACAATCTGCACTGCTTTTGCCTGGGTAGGTTCCTTCTTGATTGAATGAATCTTCCTTTAACTTTTTAGCTCTTTTTCTTCAGAGATCTTCCTATCTTTTATTTTCTTCATTCTTTTCTTTCTTAAATTTCACAACAATTGAGATTAAATGGTTTCCTTTAGCTCATGACTCAATTTCTAATTGTAAATAAAAAAACTCTCAGTTTGGGGTTAATAAATTCCTTAAAGAACACTTAAAAATCCCATAAATTTCAGTTTTCTCATGCATAAAATACTGAAATTTGGCATTTATCATTATGGAGCTTTTCTTAAGTGATATATCATGCAACTCATGGTTTTGAACCAAAACCACACTCACACACTCCTAAGCTAAGTTGACCAAAACTCCCATCAAGGTCTATAATGGCTTCAAGCATTCCACTTAGCAAGCTTTGATCCATGTTGATTTCATCAAATCACTTAGCAAGCCTTGGTACTAACAAATCCTTGTATCGAAAGTCTTCCTGTTAATTTTAAGACAAGTGTGTCCCATTATGATGACAATAATTTAAAGGGTCGTTTGTGAAGTACTAGTTGGGAATCGTACATAAGGGAGAGATTGTTAGGAATCCAAGTACGGTCTAATTGCAACATTGAGTATAAATAAGTTGAATAACATATAAGAAATAAAATCCACACCTAGTGTCTTAAGGTTTTGAATAAAAAGTAATGTTTATTTCTTATGTAAATATGAGCTGTCTCATTGTATTTATGAATATTCTCAGTATTTACTCCTCAATTTTTTCAACAAACTTAATTTAGAGCAAACATGTGTATCACGAATGATCCATTACTTACAATACCTAATATGAAGTATCATCTCTTTTCTTTTTTCTTTTTTTTAGATGAAGTATAATTTCAAAACACTTCATATGAATTTTCAGTATTCAAATTCTAAAATAAAATTTTACCCAAAAATTATAAAATTTATATTGATGGGAAGCTTATAAAATCAAGTTTTAAAGCATGCAAATTAATGTTGAAAAAACGTTTACCTATGAATACAATCTATTCAAAAAATAAAGTAACTTTATCTTAAGTTTTTATCAAAAGTATCAACTTTAAAGAGACATAATTTATTCATTTAGAAATTTTTGTTGATAATCAGAAATTATAATTTATTTTTATCTCTTCTTTTCAACAAAAATTGTTATGTTATTTAAATTTATAAGTACTATTTAAAATGCGTCAATAATATATCATATTATATGCAAACTATCAAATATAAAACTTTACGTATAAAGGATACGTGTAATATAAAAATAAAAATTCTATATATATTTGAAATTAATGAAAGCAATTTTGTCCCAATAAAATTGGTTAAACATGATTAGTTAATGTTGTTATCTTTTTGAATGGGTCAACTTGACTCTCTGAAATAAAAATGTGAATTTAACTATTTTTTTCTAAAAGTTGATAATATTTTTTAATGTTTAAGAAAAAATAAATTTCTACATATTTTTTTAACTTTAAGAACCAAATTCATCAATAATTATATATAATTACTATAATCATTAGTTACTTCTAATAGAATGCTATAAATTTGCATATAAAGTAAAAGCCAGGTCATATACTACATCAACTTTTACAAGTAACAAAACCATTCACAAAATTATATTATTAAGTGATATAAACAAGACGTTTCAGAAAAAAGAAAAAAAAAAAACATCTGCATACTACCATTTGACCTTTATATATATTATTATATAAAAAAAGTTTGAAATTATTTTTTATGTTATTTTCTACTTAGATAATTTTATATTTAATAAATAAATATAATTTTCTCATTAAATAAAATATGTTCTCCAAGGTATTCTCGTATAAAAGTTTTTTTATATAATAATATATGTTTATAATCTTCATTGTATATGGTTGTGACACCCTTGTACCAATTTATATAGAAGTTATTGATAAAAAAATGTAATTACATATAAAGATTTGTATACCAAATTAGTTAAAATGATTTAATGTTAAATTTATTTGCAATAGATGTTAAAACACGCCACAATACTTTAGGAAGGAATTTAGATGATCAAACAGATTGAAAAACAACCCCAATAAAAAAATCCCGATACTTAATTGATATATTCCTCATTTTGGTATTATTTGTAGACTAATTTGTAATAATATCCATCTCAATTAAGTTCATTATAATGCATAAAATTAAATTTATTTGATGAAAATCTTTCATAACATTCATCAATTAAATATATTTCTAAATATAATGCTTAAAATTAATTTTACTATATATTTGTGAGATATTAGTTTCACATTTATTTTATATCGTATATATATTTATTAACTAATCCATTATAATATAATATGATGATAATAATAATAATAACAATAATAATAACAACATTATAATTTTAAATTTTTATATTATATTATTAATTAGAAAATTATTTTAATTTCTATTAATAATCACAAACAATAGTTAATATTAATCAGTTTAATTTATATAAAACAAAGTATGACTAAAAAGCAATTAAGTAACAATGTTTTCAATGAAATAAGCAAATTCAAAAAAATAGAATGGGATGAAAATAGACAGGGAGCATATTTTTATACTGGTTCAATTCAACGGATTCTATGATCAGTTTCATTCAAACTTTATCTGAATTTTGCACTATCTTCTTAAATTATTCAGTTATAATTTTTAATAATTTAATGATTTCTAATTCAGTTTTTAAATATTACAAATTTTATTTTAAATTTTAATGATAATTAATTACAATGTAATTTTTTCCCTTTATTTATATATTTGATGAAATTATTTAATAGCAATTTATATTAACAATTATATTATAAGAATTATTGATGGTTGATTTATGTATTCACATTATTTTAAAAACCCCAAACTCAACTCATAATATAAATATATAGTAATTATCGTTTAAATTTTAGTCATTATTAAATATTTATTATATTTAAATTTAAAGTTGTTCTACATTTTGTTGGCTATCATCTAGTTGCTTATAATCATCCTAGAATGCAAACCCTACAAAAGTGCATGCCAATGTTAGAAAATAAAATCATGTTAGTTACAAAAATTTAACATCTCAAATATGTTATTACTTTAAAATTCCATCTATCACTGTTAACACATGAAAACTTCGCCGATAAAAAAAAACATGAAAACTTCACAAAAAAAATACAAAAAAACATAAATAAATTTAACCAAAATTCATGAAAAAACCTAATTTTTAAATCACTAAATTTAAAAATACTTAAACTATTTATGAAAAAATTAAACCTCGCATAACCAATTATAATATGCAAATTCAGTTAAGTTATAAATACATATACAAATAGACTATTATAATATACAAATGAATAACTTAAACCCTAAACATAACTATCATATGTAACTTGTCAAATAAAAAAAACTATTATATGATTTTTTATAAACCATATGTGAACATAAAACATATTATCAATCCAATACTACATGATTTTTATTTTATATCAACATGATTTACTTCTATTTCTTATATTATGTTTTACTATGTTATTAAAAAATTTGTCTATTATAATCAATTCAAAAAATAACATGGTACTAACAAATACAAATTATTATCACCAATTTATTTAGTATTATACTCTTATTTTATCATATTATTAATATTCAAACATTATATTTGTTTATGTATATTTTATAAATATAAATGAAGTTATAAATACAAATTAAAATCAAATATTATAACATGTATATCAATAATTATTCAATTAACTTAACTATGTTATGTAAATATCAAAAAAATTACTTTGAATTGCTTCTATTAGTAATTAGGTACTATGACTTATTTTATAAAACATCTTATATGTCATATAATTAACTATGTCATATAATAATCAACATTTTACCATGTCATATAATAACAAACATTTGATCATAATCAAACATATTTACATAATCACATGTAATACACATAATATATAACATACATACAACCAATGAAGTACAACAATCTGTAAAATAAGGTTTAGACCAAGTTCAAGAGGTGGGGTGAATTGAACTTTCAAAATCTTTTCGCAAATATGATTTGTTCTTGAAGTAGAGAATGAAAATTCTTAATTCAATCAACCAACTCTTGTAATTCTGGACTGTCCAGTAAACAATCAATTGTGCACAACAGAAATTATTAAAGATAAACCCAGAAAACAGTTTCAGTATAGAAATGTGTTAGTCCAAATTCAAGATGATTAAGAACAATCCAGTAGATTAAAAATAATCCAGGAACACAGTTGATTCAATTATATGTAAACAGATTTAGTGATCAGTTTTTAATCTAGTCAATTTAAATGATAACAACAGTTGAATAAAAGAAATCAAGAAGAACAAGGAGAAAAGCAAGAACACAAAATTTATATACTGGTTCACACTTCCTCAAGGGCTACGTCCAGTCCTTTGCAAACTAGCAAAGATGTCCACTAAAAAGATCACAAGATCAGTTTACAACTCTTGCTCCTAGCAAGTTACAAACTGCTCCCAGCAGTAAACTCACACCTCACTGATCCCCTCAGCTAGTGTGTAACCAGTGCAGAAACCCACTGTACCACAGCACTTGTAGTCCGCAAGCAACACTGCTCCCCGCAGCACTCACCCTCTACTGAACCCTTTAGCAGATGTGAGACCAATGCAGAAACTCACTGCACCAACTCAATTACAGATCCAGTAATTGAGAACAACAAACAAATTACAGAACAACAAGATCAGAAAAGATCACAGAGTACTTCTACACATAACAGATTACAAAGAATGAAGATCAGGTGTAGAAGACTTAGCTTTGGTCCAGAACCAAAGTCGCAAGAACCTCACTCAATGATGCTTTAAGGATTCACGTTCTTGGAGGTTTCTTGATTTGAAAAGCTTTGCCAAAATGATGATCGCACAAAAGGGGCGCTGTATCTCACTTAGGAAATCTCAAGGAATGCTTGTTAAAAGTTTTTTATAACTGAAAATGATAGTGCGTGTTCCTTTAAATACCCAAATCAGATTTAAAAACAACTTAGCTGTCACAGTTCAATTAATTAAACAAACCATTCAATCAATTGAATTGACCGTTAGTTGATCCAATCAAAGATTTCAGTTGTAAGAAAAATAACTGTATTCCAGTTGTAAGAGAAATAACTGTATTCTAGTTGTAACAGTAATAATTGTCACATTCAATCGATTGTTTTAGAAATTCAATTGATTGAAAAACCTTTTTCAGCAAAAAACAGTTTGGGCTATTTTTCTTAAAAATAGTTTTAATAAAAATATTTGTGAATCTTTTTAGCACATCAGGAATGATGAACCATGCCACTAATGATTAAGGACTAAGCCAATCACCAACACACAAACCCAACTAAGGGCCAAGACCTAATCATCCAACCATCTTCATGTTGGCACAAAGTCTTCACTTGAACAATTCTGGTCCAGGTTGGTTCCAACAGATTCTTCATGAGGCAGTCTTCATCAGCTCATATGCTAGGCATTGATCTGACATAGTCCAGATCCAATCCATCAAAAACTTCAGCAAGCAATGGTCTTTATTGACTTCATCAATTCACATGCTTAGCCTTGATGCTAACACAATCATTTATGATGGTTGCATTTTCTTTTTCACTGTTCTCACCATACTAATGAAACTACTTTGAATTTTTTATAAATTCATTTATAGTCTAAAAAAATTTCATACATTTTTAAACAATTTTTTAATATAATTTTCTATCTACAAATTTAATTCACTTTAAAATAAAAACAAATGGTATGAAATTGTTCACCTACTTCAATAAATGTATATGTAGAAACCATTTTATTCAAAATGAATGCAATTAAATTCTGAACTTTAAATATGGGTTGTCAGTGTAACATCACCCAATTAAAATTAACATAGTTAAAATTCAAAAAAAAATAACAGTTAAAGAGTATGTCATGCTACCCTAATTAAGACATTTTTGCTACTCTGCACCCATTTCAAATGAACACTTATGTTGCTCTACACCATTTTAAATGAAGAGTATTTTATGTTACTATGCATATTCACTCCTCCTTCAATAGGTTTCATTTGAAATTCAATCAAATTAGAACTAAACTAAATTAATTAAGGCACTTTTTAACTATCCCTTCATTTTTTCTCTTCTTACCAAATTCTAAAACTCAATCACATACCCTAAGTCATTAGAGCATTACTAGAATACTTTCTTTTATTTCTCTTATTTATTTGTTTTTTGAAAAAATATTATAACATACATTTGCAAGAATATACATATTCATACCATCATCATAAGTAACTAATACAAATACTACATTGTATTTTAACAAATTAGGTATATTTAACATGTTGTATCTTATATTCATTCATATTTTATGCTTCAACTATCATTTATTTATATTTTATTATTCAACTATCATTCATTTATATTTTATGATTAAACTATCATTTAATTAAATTTCAAAAGTTATGATCAAATATTTTTTTTAATTTATTTCATCAAATTATTAATAAATAATCATAATAATTTTTCATCGCTTATTTATTTGCTACATTACTTTGATCTTATTGTAATTCTTTTAATATTTTCATATTTTTATTGTGTATTAATTATACTACAAAATACTAAACAAAATTTAATATATATAATTAAATTCGTAATTTTTTTTAATTATTTAACAACAAATTTCATAATTACCTTTGAACTTATTCTTTTATTTGCAAACTTACACTTATCTTACAATATTCCATTACTTTTACATTTTACTAATTTAATAATAATATTCTTATTTCATGTTATATTTTTTAAATTTTATTTTTTAAATTCAATTTAATTTCAACTACGTTTTGAATGTTTTTTGTTGTCTCAACAATACACAAACACAAGACAATTTAACAAGAAAAAAAATTAAAATAGCATGGGCTAGGCTGACGCAAAATTTAGCATGGGCCGTTGCATTCATTTTTTTTTTTAAATTGCGTCGGCCAAATCCAAGTATCAACACCCAATTTTGTCCGGGTAATATTTTAAATTAAAGCATAATAATAAAAAATAAAAAGGAATAAAAATGAATAATAACATAAAAATATATTTATTAGTTTAAGTTTTCTTAAAAAATAATTAAAGCATAATAAAATAAAAATTGAATTTTTCTATTAAAAAAAAAGGACTATAAAAAAGAAAAGGTGATGATTTTAAAAAATTTT
>Ga0209700_104816_pt1 | contig 23717 bp, 9 predicted proteins | sample SiratroredBW_FD_187528 | JGI IMG/M metagenome (GOLD analysis project Ga0209700, IMG submission 187528) | Root nodule microbial communities of legume samples collected from California, USA - Siratro red BW (SPAdes) (version 2) | ecosystem: Host-associated > Plants > Roots > Nodule | place: USA...
GAAGGAAATGGGAATTATTGCTGCAAGTTGGCATTAATTGGGCACAATGCAAGTTGGCAATGCAAGTTGGCATTGATTGGGCACCAAAAGTTGGCAATGCAAGTTGGCATTGATTGGGCAGCCAACATTTAGTTGTTATCTATTATTTTGTTTTTTAGTTTTTATTTCTTATTTAATTCACTATATATTATGTGAGGTTTATAGATCAAGTATCTTTTGTTTATTTGGAAATGTGAAGTTAGTATTGAATTATTAAAAATCATGTTTATTAAATAGGATTTGAATTTGAACGATTACAGATTGCATTTCTTTATTGGTATTTGAACGATTAGAGATTATGTTTTTTATATTTTGTTTTTTTATAAATATATTTTGTGTGCATAGAGAGATTTTTAGGTTTTCGTTTGAGATTTAATACAAGGATTTGTCTGTTATTCTTTCAATTTTGAAAATGTCACTATATATGAAATATATGAAATGCTTTATATAAAATTAAGTTAAAATTATAACAAAAGTAATTATATTGAATCTTGAATTATTTGGTTAGACAATTTGGGAAGATTAATCACTTTTTAATGTTTGATTAAAACATAAGTATAATTTATCTTTCATATATTTGACTTAATTTTGATTTATTATTTTGTATTGATCTTCTGTGTATATTTGATTGTGAACATTTTATGTCACTTGTTTCACCTAAAGATCAATTTAAAATGTTGTCAAAATTTCATAAAATATAAGATAATAGTCATTAAAATTTATGTATAATTGAACTAAAAAACGAGTCTTTTTAAATGGGATAAGGTCATTCCTTTGATAAAAGAAAAATAAGATTTACATGCATCATAAAAAAGCGTAATTACATTGAAGCATGAATATAATGCAGATATGGATCAGAGTTAGATTAATTTAGCATGAATAAGTGACGATTACGAGATAGGGGTGGAAGAATTTACACAGTTTACACAATGTAATGTCCATAATAGTGACAACATAATAAGGGCAAGATGTTTTTGTATGAATTGTTTGAATGAGAGAACATTGCATATTTCGAAAATTAGATAACATCTTTCGTGCAATGGATTTTTGAGAAATTATACAACATGAGCATGTCATGGTAAGCTGTTATATTTGCCAAGTTTGTGTCAAATTGAGGAGTTTGTTCATTCGACAATGAAAGTGTGTTCATTCATTTTTGTATTGTCATTTGATTGACATGATCAGGCTTATTTTGAGTTGTAGTGTAATAAAAAAACTGAAGATTATGAATGCGACTACTACATGATGCCCGGTGGATGACGACCATTTTTTGAGCTGATAATATAAAATAACCCATAAATACAAAGATAAATTGTATTATTAGTTATAAACTTTTGTTAACTTAATTTTAAATATTGCAGCAGTTTTTCAACGACACACAACGGTTAGATTCAAAAGCAATCAAATATGTCATAATAACTTGGATCAAATATTTTATTAACATATATAACTTCAGGATAGATAACACACTAATATAGATTTTTTTTACATTTAGGTTTTTATAGATTTTTTTTTTACATTTAGGTTTTTATAGAATTTTTTGTTGTTTTGAAACTTTGTTTAAATTTACTAAGTATATTTTATAAAATCTTTGGAGAAACAAAAATCCAAATTGAAGTACATCGCTCTAGGTGATTTGAACTCAAAGTAGGATTAGAAATTATATTAACAGATAATCTAAAAAATATGTATGATACGAGAAACAGAGGCGATGTGAGAATAGAGAGTAGTAAAAGCCTAAGTCAAATGGATTTAATTTTAGGTTTATAAAGAAATTTTGGAAATCACTCAAAAAAGTATCATGATAACCATAAATGAATTTCATAATAATAGAAAATGAGCAACTAGAAGTAATACATTCTTTATAACGCTAAAATCTAAAAAAAAATATTACATCAAGGGTCAAACGAGTATAGATCCATATCTTTAATCTTTGATATGAAGTATGTTTAACATCATATCAAAAGTTTTATCAGACAAATTAGAAGGAGTCCTAATTAAGGTAATAGATGATACTCAATTTATTGGAAAGATTGAATAGAAATGCTTATGGTAATTTTATTGGAAAAGGACATATGTAAAAGGAAAAGTTGCACTATTGAAAGGATAGACTAATAAAAAAACCAATTTAATTATATGAGAATTTTTCTATTACACTAACAAAAATTTTAGGTTTCTATACAAAGTGAAGTGATTAGAATGAGTTGATTGAATAACATTTATTCTCATCTTTAAAATAAACTTTATAACTTTAAAATAATGAAATATTTATTTGTCACTTATCTTAAACTTTTTCATCTAAACTTAAAAAACCAGGCTTTTACAATTCCCATTTCATTGTTGTTATTTTCTTTACTCTAATATTGAAAAAGTCCACAAAAGTTATACATTTTTGTGGTTTAATAACAACGAGAAAGAGAAAATAATTTACATCTATCTTAGAGAATTTTCTATTTGATTTCTTTAAGGTAAATACTGAGTTAGATAAGTAGTTTTATATTCAAATATTAATTGTGAGTTATTAAGATTTTGGCTTTCCTCTCAAAAATCCTAGAAAATTTTAAATTGTGTTTTGTTTTTATCTAACCCAGAATCGCTTACTTGTAATATCTAGATTTCTTGGAAATACAGTGGCTACTCGTACTAAAAGTTTTCGAAGGGATTGATTGTCCTCTTTCTTGTGAGTAATTACTCTACCAAGCTTTGAATTGTTTTTAGAAGAAACAAATAGTTATTGATTTGTTTTTTTACTATTTTAGTCTGTCTTAGTAGCTAAGAATGAAAAATAATATTTAAATAGAAGGAAGTGATAGATGAAATTTCTTTATTAGATTTAGAAAATATTAATTTATAGTTATGTATATTATAAGGTCTTTTATATATATAATTATGGTTTATCGTATTTTTAGGAAATTCTGTAAAAAAAAATTCCTTATAATATGTTAAGTTTAAGAATATTTTTTAGTAGAATTTAAATCTTAAGCTAGTTAGGATACAATGACTTAATTTATGTGTATGTCATGGTTTAAGGGTGGTAATGCAGGTAGAATATAATTGTCGATAGTACATAATTTTTCAAGAAAAAAAGAAAAACTTTAGATGTATGGCAATGGTACCCAAGCCCAACAGAAAACTATTAACTATGTTGCCATTTTTATTAGTGTGCAATAAATAGCCGCATCGCCCGTTGAATGTAAATGTCAAGGGTTGCTTTAATTATAACTTTTTTTCTTCTTAGTTGCTTTTATTTTATTTGTTTTTTAAGTTTCATGAATTTCCTCTTTTAATTTACTCTATAAATTTTGTTCTTATTTTAATTTATCCGTTAATTAAACTTTTAACATTTAATAAAAATAGAGTTCCAATACATTGACGACCCTATAATTTTATATAATTATTGTACAAATGTTGTATCATTTTTTATTGAATAATTTAATTTATATATTAATTAATATATCAATTTAATATTTTATTATTTAAAATCAGTTATCATTTAATTGTTTAGAAAATTTTGCATACAAATACTGACGTGACGTCCAACTGTAGTCATGTTGTAATTTTATTGAATATAAGATACAAGATATTGAATTAATAGATGAATTAAAATTACACAATTAAAATAATAGAGATGAAATTCATAAAAAGAAATAAAAGAGATGAATTCACAAAATAAAAAAAAGGGTAACGCACAACTATGTTTTTATTCACAAGGGGATATCTCAAGAGAAAAAAAATAAAATTGGCGAAGACTTATTTAAGGCAAACTTTGTTACATTTTTTTTATTGGGCCCAACCCAACTAGTTTAGCTTTACAAATCCAACTCTATTTTTTATATTCCGGACTGCGTATTTCAGATTTGCAATCAGTTTATATTTCTAAATTTTTGTATTTTAGATAGTATAATATGGAATACATTTTTTTTATATTTTAGATTGTACAATCAAAATATAACAGATTATAGAATTTAGAATATAATTTTTTATTACAAATTATATAATCTGAAATATAATTTTTTTATTCTAATAATTAAAAGATGAGAATATATAGAGTTTATTTAATCTTTTTATTACAAATATAATGATATTTTGCTGAGTCAATGCAAGTACAAGAAGAAAGTAGGAAGATGCATGAATAATCTTTCCTAAATTAGAATGTCACCCTAATCCATGTCTGGATCTGAGGACTTTCGCATAACTCATTTGCCCATAAACAAAATAATATTAGTCCAGTATAGATTTTCTTACAAAAGTCCTTATTAAGTAGTCCTATATATGCAAAGGAATTGCCTTAAAATTTTATGCGCACATAGAAGACTAGCGTTGCACCCTAATCCAACACGAGAATTTGTTAGTGTCATACAGATAGTTGTAACTAGATATATGTATATTTATGACCATAAAAGCGTTTATAAATTATTAGGATATTGTCTACATAAACACAGAACCTTGCTGCAGAAGGGGGAAGCCAATGATTTTAAACTATTTCTTACAAACAACAATACCTAAAGTAATATTTAGTTCATGGAAGATTTTATTGGGGAACTTTTACAAAGCGGCCCCAAAACCAGTGTTTACTCCATACGATGTACATTGACTCCAAAGGAATTCCTTTGGTCTCAGGCAAGAAAAGTATAATAAAGATGGTCATTATAACAATCCAACCCGCGTAGAACACGAAGGCACCAAACTTAAAATGGCATAGCATTGTCAAGAATGTCTGAGATAATATAAATATGGTTCCGAATTGCACCGCAATAGCTATGCTTTGTCCAGTGCTTCTGATTTTTAAAGGGAAAATCTCACTCGGAATGAGCCATGTAAGAGACCCCCACGACCCACCGAATACTGCAGCGTATAAAGAGAGTAGCACCAACACCAAAATCGCATTTCCCTTTGATATATCCTTTGTACCGTGAACACCAGTTGCCACTGCTAGCAAAATCGACAACGCAACCTTCACAGTAGTCATCACAAAAATTGCGATTATCAGTGCCACCCACGTGTCAAATAATCCCAATAAAATCATAAATAACTTAAAAGAAGTTAATTGACCATTTGCTTACCTCGCAAAGAAACATGCATATGCCACCAGTTACGAACAAAAACCTTCGACCGAACCGATCAACAATAGCAGTGCCCAAGACAATTGAAGCAAGGTTGGCTGCTCCGATTATGATGGCAGAAAATAAAGCAGCATCGTGTCCCAAACCCACTGATTGAAAGAGGTTAGGAGCATAGAATGCCACGACGTTAATCCCTGTGAGTGTTTGAAAAAACGTGATAGCAATTGCCATGACCAAGTGGGGTCGATACTGCCTCTCAAATATGGTCATGAAGGGTTCCTGCTCCACAGATTTTGCAATTTTTGAGCACCTGATGAGTTCTTCCAATTCGGGTTCAACATCGATGGAGGATCCTCTGGCTTTGCGCAAGGCTCTTCTGGCTTGGTCTATTTTGCCACGTTCAACCAAGCTACTTGGGTTGTCTGTTATAAGGAAGGCACCCATGGCCATAACTGCTGCAGGCACCACGGCCAGGCCAAGAGAGAGCCGCCACCCCCATCTGTGCTTTGCGGTTCCGAAGTTTATGCAGCCTGCGGCAAGCACTCCTATTCCTACGAAGAAATTGTAGCCTGCGTTGAACGCTCCTCGCCATTTTGGTGGAGCGATTTCAGACAGATACAATGGCGCAGCCTTTTCCAAATTCATGCAACACACCAACGTCATCTACTTACTAATAATATGCTAATAATTGTAAAAATACTAAATTAACTAGGTGACATTAATAGAAACAAAATAAGGATATAATATATGTCTAGCTATCAATATATTTTTTATTATTTTGGTTGTTATAGATTGGAGGACAAAACTACCCTAAATCATTATACAGATCTTTATGCTTAGATGATTGTAGAGATTATATCCAATGAGTATATCATGAATGTGGTATGCGAATATGACATGAGTTGAGAAATGATATATTTTACAATTGGACAAACACAGGAAAAAGACAATAAGAAAAGTGAGAAAGATAAGATTGAGATGGAGATGAATAAAATAAATAATTTAATCAAAAAAATATCAGTAGCGATAATGAAACTATAATATGTTAAGCGACCTAGACTCGTAGTGGGATAATTCTTGGGTTCCTTCTTAGGGCCCCGAATCTATGGTACCCAGTACTTAAAATATAGAGTATATGGATTATTAACAGCAGAGTATATGAAATATGAATTTATTGACTCACTTGATTAGTAAAACCAACCCCAAATCCGAGTAGCATACGACCTAATATGAGCATAGCAATATTTTGAGCTCCTCCATTTAAGGCACTACCAGCAAGAAAGACGAGTCCACCAAAGAGGATGATGTTTCTCCGACCAAATGCTATCGTAATTCGACTAGCTACCAGAGTTGACAGTAATCCAGCAAGGTATAAAGAAGAGGTGAACAACGTCAATATTTGACTGTCGTACACACAATACATGTTTACTTCAGCACTTGCCATCTTTCTTAGTATACCTGGGAAGAATTTTTCCAGAAATGGTACCATTGTTGTCACACCTCCTGAAATTTGTTCATATTTTTATTGAAGGGAAAGAGAAATTAGATTTACACGTCCAATTTCATAAAAGGTCTATTTAAGTATAATAAAACTAGAAGGACTTTATAGAGTTTTCCTTCTGTCAAAAACAATTTTAACTTACATCAATCAGGTGCTAAAAACCTTCAATATCACATAACATCTGTAACTATTTGTTTTGTTAAGACAGTGAGTTGCATGGAAAAATAATAGTTTACCCTTACAAAAAAAAATCACTTGACAATCCATTTTAACAATATAAAAATATGTATTAAAATTTTAAATTAAAAACTAAAGTAAATATTATTTTAAATTTTGCATTTTACCGCAGTTGCAATTAAAATTAAAGGTTTGTTAAGTTGGACTATTAGTTCCTGAGCAGACATAATTGAAGGTCATTTGGCTGTGTTTTGAAATGCAAACCATGTGCATTTTTCAAAAGACAATATGATGCTCCTATAAGAAACTTGAGAAAACGGTTAACTAAGAAAAGAAAAGAATTAAGCTATGAGAATGAAAGCATTAACCTGAAATTCCGACGTCATATCCAAAAATGAGTCCACTAGAGGCAGCAACGAGGCAAGTGATGATAACTGAGAGCGTGATCTTGCCAGCGAAGCCATTAACCACTGGTGATGAATCCAAAGGAACCACCCCACCACCGGCCATTTTGATGAACCTCTCAGTCTCCTCCTCAGGTTAGTTCAATTCTGCTTTCTGTATTGCTGTCTGTACAATGCCCATTTGGCCCATGGAGTGACCACTAATTTATAGGCCAATGATTGAAAACTACGAAAGAAAAATAAAAGCAGCAAACTTAATTCCTAATTAGTATGAAGGCTATCTATTGGGAGGGGAGGACAACTATACTGCATTTTTTTTTTCTATAAAAAAATTGTCACTTGTTATTATTTTGTCAATTGAACACGTCAATGTTGATTAATTTATGATAAAATACTCTCTAAATTTTGCCTCTATTATTATTCTTTTATAATGTTAAGTTTGTATTTTCGATAAGCAACCAAGTTCAAATTAGCAGAAAGTGTTAAGTATCCAATTGCTTCCATTGTTGCTTCCGTTGGCAACCTCCTCGATGTATCGTAAGTCCTTTTCTAATTATCTTGAGATTGCAAACTAATTTACATAATCAGGAAATTATCTGAGAATGAAGTAAAAATGTGACTCTGGTAAAATATTTTTTAATTATATTATCAGTATACGTAATTTTAAAATTTATTTAGAGAATCTCGCCTTGTTCACTTTAACAATACACGGTCAACTGTTCGCCTTTAATTTATTTTGGATATTTGAAATTTAGTCTTTAATTTAAAAAGTTCTAGAAAAAAGTGAATTGTCATTTAAAATAAACAAAGGCATCACCTTTCTGAAAATAGTTAAATGCAAATGATTATCTCCTTTTCATTTCTTTTTATGTAGTTTTCCAAACAGGGTATTGAAGTGTTCAAGCAGAAATATTTGATGCAGTTCATTTTGGGCCTCCACAGCATTTGGATATGAGATTTTGCTTTTGAGCATAGCCAAGCTGTTATCTAAAATTAATAATAATAATAATAATAATAATAATAATAATAAATGGTGTAATGTTTCAAAATTATAAAAGAATAAGAACTATTTTTAAATCATAAGAATTATAGAACCAATTTTAACTAAATCTACAAACGCCTCCATCATATTTACCCTTAAATTTATTTTGGTGCTTGTTCACTGTACATTCTTTTAGCTAAGCTTTTATTTTTCTTGAAGAGTTTTAGCTAAGCTTGACCATATACTGAAGTAGGCGGACAGGCAAATGCAACATAATAATAATTAATAGTTAGTCCTTATTTATCATTTATTAGCCAGGTAGCATTTCTTTTTTATTTGTGGGGATATATTATTAATATTCATGTAGTATAAAGTCAACCAGTGTTTATAAATTATTAAATTTAAACACCAACTATGGACGCCAATTCAAATTAAACAAGCTGCTCAATGTCCATATTTTTATAATTTTATTTAGTAAGACCTGGTTAGATACATAAGAGTATTTTTGAGAACTCTACTAAAATTATATATATATTTTTTATAACTCTCAAAATTATTTCCAATTTTATAGAAAACATGTTCTAAATGGAATTCTAAAAAAATATTTATCAACTTGTATAAAAGTTTAAATTAATTATGTATTTAAATTTTTTTCTTGAAAAAATGTGAATTTTTATTTTGAAGAAAGCAACCTTAATTATTAGTTATACTATAATTTAAGATTACAGATGGCCTAATGCACTTGAAGTAGGATTAGGACCAATATGTGCCATTTTTTTAAATAAACAACGTGTCAAATTAGATTAAAATAATTTTCTTTAAAAAATATTGATGATAAAAATTATCTTTTGACAAAAATATTTACGAATATTGGCAATCCAGTATAACCTCTTTACAAGTTCATTTTAGAAGCCATCGCAATATTTTTTACATTTTATGGAATCCTGATAGAGTTAAGTACAATTATATGTTTGATACTTTTTTAAAAATATTTAACTAATTTTATACTATGATTTAAACTCAAAATTACTTAACAAATTATATAGCCATTCAATGTGAAATTCATGCATACAGAAGTAATTTAATCGTTACTTAATTATTCTGTATGATATGGTATCGTGAGTGCCTTTAGTATGTACTTCTTATTTAGATACTACTATGGTGGAATGTGTGTCACATTCATTTTAATTGTCAAGTGTTATTGAAAGTGGGTTGTGAGAGGAGTTTAAGTTTTATTTTCTTTGTATAAGAGTTGAAATATCTCTATACTGTTACTATTAATAAAAATCATTACTTAATTACATTTTGCTATAATCTTTTTTTATCCATGAATATTTTGTTACAATTGAGTAGCAGTGAGATAACGAATTCAAAATAGGGAGTTGTGAAAGAAAAAACAATGTTATATATATATATATAAAAGTGTTTTTGAAACAAGATTTTGGATTCAAAACTCAATTACACTTAAAAGAAAAAATATTAAAACCCTAAAGATCGATTAAATAACTCTTACTCCTGATCAATTAATCAAATTAATCCTTATTATTGGTTAAAACAAAATAATTCTTATTATATAAAAACAATAAATTTTTTTCTTTTTATTTTCTTCTTTCTCTTTGAAAGAAAAAACATATATTTTGACTGAAAATGGATGAGAACAGAAATTAGATCCTAAGTAACGCACACGAATTATTGAATATATAAGTCAACATACAACGAATAAAGCTAAAACACTAAGAACAAGAACAGGACATGCCGTGTCTAGTGGAAATAATAATGAAGAAACAGTATCTAGTGGAAATAATAATGTAGAAACAGTATAAAATCACCATGTGGGTTAGTTGATAGTTGACACCACACAATACTTCCGTAGCAAATAAAACACCATAAGATCACACATTTTCCTATTAATTAATTTTAGATAAGAGCTATTACGCCGTATTAGCATCATTTGAACTATCTAATCTTGTGATGGTTGGGCTATTTAAGGCTTCACCAAATCTGTATATTTCCAAGTTAAGCTTCATTGCTAGTTTTATCTTGTGTCCAAAGCACCGCCACAACAACTTGCCAAAACATTAAAATGATATAAATTTTTTCTTAATCACTTATTAGGATAACTTTTAAAACACTTATGTAAATGTATAATTTAGAAGGAGATTCTGCTTTACAATATACAATTTTGTTATCTTTTTAATACAATTTTATTATTTTTTAATTAGTTTAGATGTTATTGTTGTTTATTTGGGATGTATAAGGATTGAACACTCTGAAGTGCTTCTCTCTATTTATTAATTTTTTTTGTCGTTCAAACATTTAATTTTTATTTTTATTTTAATTTATACCAAAATCGTACTTGTAAATCAAATATTAATTTAATTTATACTAGTTTTTACAAACATAACTTTAGACTCAATTTAAATAAAAAAATTCAAATTTATACTTAAAAGTATAATTTTATATTAATTATTGTTGTGGTTAAAAATACCTAAACATAAAAGTTTACGTGTTTCTCGGTGTTTGTTCCTTTTTAGATTTCTTATATTTGTAGAAAAATTAGGAATCATTATAAAGTTTTTCAAGAAATTTTGAATGTATGAATGTTTACATATAAATATTTATTCTACATAAATTTTTACTTACAAATTTACATTTATATTACTACATACAAAATTATAATAAATTTTTAATACGAATTTTTACATATAAATTTTATATTCGTATTTTATATATAAATTTCAAATTCTTACGTAATACTATTATTATTATTATTAACATTATTCATAATATTATTATTGTCATAAATATTATTAATAATATTATTAACATTAATAATAAAAATAATATTAATATAGATATCAATAATATTATTATTATAATATTACCAATATTATTATTACTAATATTAATATAACAATAATATTATTAACATTATTATTATTATTATTATTAATATTACTAATATTATCAATATATTATTATTATTATTAATATTAATATTATTATTATTACTATTATTATCACAACAATAAAGTTTATGTGGTATAATGGTAAGTTCTGTACTTACATATTAATATTTTAGATTCATTACATTGTACTAGAATATATATATTATTTTTTAAAAAACATTTTAGATTTAATTTATTCTAAACTATTTAGTTATCTTAAGGCTAATTTATTAGTTCAACTATCATAAATTTTAGGTTAAGATTAGTTGCTTTTAAACCGCTCTAAATGAGGTGGTATATTATTTTTCTAGATTTTATTTTTTGACTTGTATAGCAATTTGATTCTGTGCATGTGTTTCACGCTATAAAAATAATGGTGTGATACTGATAGATGGTTGAATTTAAGCCCATGTTTCTTTTACTATTATTTTATAGATTTGATAATTGGATGATTATGCCGGCTCTACATGTGGGATATTTTTTATCTTAGAACAAAATACAATATTAGATTGTTAAAGGTCAAATAGGGTATGAACCTGATATAATTCATAAATAAGCATGCACCAGATTAGGAAAGCTAGAAAGTGATATATGTTGTAAGTAGTAAAACAGGTAAAAAAAAAAAATTAGGCGAAAACGAAAGACAAAGATAAGATCGATACATGTTTTTTGGTATGAATAATGAATACAGATAGAAAAACAAGGGTTGAATAAGGCGTTACGTAGGAATGATATATGAGTCCTTATGGGTTCACACTCTTTTCTATTCTACATTCACTTTATAACTGAAAAAAAATATATTTTATTATGATATAATATTTTATTAGAAAAAACCATTATAAGGTAAAAGTAATTTATGAATATTGCTGTGAAAATAATTTTTTCTATGATATAGAAGTCCATTGTGATGGCGAACTTCCACCTGAATTAATAAAACAGCACTAGCAAACATTTTTTAAATTCTCTTACAATATTTTCTACTATTTTTTATTTAATAAATATCAAATATATTTTTATATTTTTTAAGATATTAAATATTTTAATTTATTACATTGTAAAAGATTTATTAGAGATGATTAGTAAAAGATACAGCCGTGCTTTGAACATGAAATATTATGTATTAATAAGTTAATATTTGAATATTAAATTCAAAACTAAATTTTGAGAAAAAAGTTAAGTGTGAGAGAATTAGTTTTTTATTATTTGGGAAAAAAAGAAAAGTGAGAGAATGATTATGTCTTTTTCATTTTTTTTTAATTTTCCAAACAGGGTATTGAAGTGTTCAAGCAGAAATATTTGATGCTGTTCATTTCGGCCCTCCACAGCATTAGAGATGAGATTTTGCTTATTGCAATAGCACGCAGGAGAAGAAATAAAAGGTTTCAAGAAGGTCAGGATTTGATGCATGATTGGAAGACCGATAAAATTAAGAGGGAGAATTTGTAATTTCTTTTAATTTTAGAAGTATGTATAATTTTTAATTTTTCAAAAGTTGAATAATTATTTTTTGAAATATATATTATGTACATTTAATTACATTTCAAAATTTTACTTATGGTATTTTCAACTATAATAATTTACTAATAATAATGTCATTGTTGTTAACAAATTTATTTAATTATTTTGTAAAATTTGATAAATAATTTCTTAACAATTTATAATTTATTATATTTTTAAATTACAATAATAATATTTAAAATAAATTAGTGATTTAATGTATTCATAAATATCATAAATGTAATATAAAGAAATAAGACATACTTAAAAATTATTATAAATATATATGTATATATATATATATATATATATATATATATATATATAAAAAATATATTTATAAAAGTGTTATTTAAAGTTATATAAATGTAATCGCAACAATTGAATAACTATAATTTAAAAGTAGACATAACACTTAAGAAACTATGACATAAAAAAAGACAATGACTGAAATAGATGTGGCCTATAATTGACAGAAAACAATGACTTGGTATGTCAGTTTAAGACTACAATTTTGAAAAGTAATATATATATATATATATATATATATATATATATATATATATATATATATATATATATATTTTAAAAACATCTTAATCATAACTACACACTCCACAACTATACTATATATTTGAAAATCATAACCGAAACTGTTATCTATAATTAAAAGCTTTAAACAACATCTTTTATTGTTATCTAAAATAATAAATGGTTTAATGTTTTAAAATTACAAAACAATAAGAACTAATTTTTAATCATAAGAATTATAGAACCAATTTTAAGTAAATCTAGAAACGCCTTACATCATATTTACCCTGAATTTTATTTTGGTGCTTGCTCACCATACATTCTTTTAACTAAGTTTTTATTTTTTACTTTTTGAAGTGTCAAGAATTTAGAGATCAAATTTTAGCTACCAAATGAAATAGTTACTAATTGTAATAGTTACTAAATTAGATTTTAGTTGTTAAATAACTATAAAATGTAAGTAATGATTAAATTTAGTGACCAATTAAGTCAAATAATTGATATTTAACATTAGCTACAAGGTTTTAGTGACCTGTATCATTATATTCTAAATTAGTCTCTAACTTAATTAGATACCAATTTAGAATATAATGATATTGAACACTAAAATTTTGGTATCTAATGTTAGATAATAATTATTTGACTTAATTGGTCACTAAATTCAATCATTACTTTACTTATATGTTGTAATTATTTAACAACCAAAATTTAATTTAGTGACTATTTTGATCATAATTAGCAACCATTTTATTTGGTAGCTAAATATTGATCTCTAAATGACTTTTTTTCTTGTAATGAGTTTTAGCTAAGCTTGACCATTTACACAAGTAATAATAATTTAATATATGCAAATGTAGCATGATAATAATTTAATTTTTAATCTTTATTTATCATTTATTAGCCAGGTAGCATTGTTTTTTTGTGGGGATGTATTATTAATATTCATGTACTATAAAAAGTCTTATATAGTATTGTTTATAAATTATTAAATTTAAACACGAACTATTGATGCCAATTCAAATTAATAAATTGCTGTTCAAACTCAGATACACATTTCTAAGCAAGCTGCTCAATGTCCATATTTGCATAATTTTATTTATGTAAAACCTGTTTGGATACATAAGAGTATTTTTTGAGAAACACTACTAAATTTATATTTTTTTATAACTCTCAAAATTCTTTCCAAATTTATAGAAAACATGTTCTAAATGGAATTCTAAAAAAAAATATATCAACTTGTATAAAAATTTAAATTAATTTATGTTAAATATTTAAATTTTGTTGCTTGAAAATGTGAACTTTTATTTTGAAGAAAGCAAACTTAATTATTAGTTTGACTATAACTTTAAGATTACAGATGGCCTAATGAACTTGAAGTTGGATTAGGACCAATATGTGCCATTTTTTTATATATATAAACAACGTGTCAAATTAGATTAAAATATTTTTCTTTAAAAAATATTGTTGACAAAAATTATCTTTTGACAAAAACGTTTATTAATATTGGCAATCCAGTATAACCTCTTTAGAAGTTCGTTTGAGAAGCCATCACAATATTTTTTACAATTCACTAATGTAATCCTGATAGAATTAAGTACAATTATAGGTTTGATAATTTTTTAAAATAGTTAACTAATTTTATACTATGATTTAAACTCAAAATTACTTATCAAATTATATAGCCATTCAATGTCAAATTCATGCATACAGAAGTGATTTAATCATTACTTAATTACATTTTGCTATAATTTTTTTGTCCATTAACATTTCGTTAAGTAGCAGTGAGATGACGAATTCAAAATAGGGAGTTGTGAAAGAAAAAACAATGTAAAAAATATATAAAAAAGTGTTTTTTGAAAAAAGATTTTGGATTCAAAACTCAATCACACTTAAAAAAAATATTACTCCTGGTCAATTACTCCTTGATATTGGTTAAAACAAAATAACCCTTATTATATAAAAACAATAAATTTATTTCTGTTTATTTTCTTCTTCCTCATTGAAAAAAAAAAAAACAGATATAACTTGATTGAAAATTGATGAGAACAGAAATTACATCCTAAGCAACCCACACGAATTATTGAATATGTAAGTCAACTCAAACACTAAGAACAAGGACATGACTGGAAATAATAAATGAGGCAACAGAAACAAAATTAATAACAATATTAAAACACCATGTGGGATAGTTGAGAGTTAGTTGACACGACAAAACACTTACTTTCGAAGGTAATAAAACCCCATAAGATTCGACATTTCCTATTAAGGAAAAAGTTAGTTTAACACAATTATCTCTATCATACCTTCATTTTATTAATACAAATATTATATATTAATAAAATAATAATATATTTGAGTGTTATATGAATGTAAAGAGTGAATAGTAATGTTGAAATATCATCACCCTCTTATTAATTAATTTATTATTAATTAATTTAAGATAAGAGCTATTACGTCACGATAGCTTCATTTGAACTATTTAATCTTATGATGTTTGGACTATTTAAGGATTCACCAAATCTGTATATTTCAAGTTATAAGCTTCCTTGCTAGTTTTATCTTGTGTCCAAAGCACAGCCACAACAACTTGTCAAAGCATTAAAATGTTACTATTTTTTTTTTTAACTCATTCATTAGGATAACTTTTAAAATACTTATGTAAATGGGTAAGCGGGAGGACAGTGTTTTCTTATGAGATCGTTTCTCACGATTTTACTTTCTTTAAAATTTTACGTTGAAATTCTACTTTACAATACAATTTTATTATTTTTTCATTTAGTTTAGATGTTACACTTAACTTCAGTTTTTATTTTAATTTATACCGAAGTCGTACTTGTAAATCAAATTTTAATTTAATTTATACTAAAGTTTTTACAAACATAATTTTAGACTGAATTTAAATAAAAAATTTAAATCCATACTTAAAAATATAATAGCTAGAGACGAAATTTTGTGTTTATAGTTGTTTGTTATATATATAAGAATTACAGAGTTTTTTAAGAAGGTTTGAAGAAAGTTCTAGATATTAGAAAAACTATTTAGCACGAATTCGAGGACGAAAAATGAGAAATTATTTTATTTAATAACAGAACAATGGTCTAAAATTCTTATTAATCAATTCAAGAGGTATTTTGAGACATCTGAAATTTATTATTTATTTATGAATTATTATTTATATTCGTACATAAATTTAGTATTATTTATAAATTTTATTTACGGATTTATTTCATTCAATTTTTTATGGATTTTATTTACAAATTTTATTTAAAAAAGGTATTTATATATGGATCTTAATATATAGATAAATTTGTTATTACTTATAAATTGTGTTAGCATCAGAGTAATTGCTATGTGATTTGATGAAGTCAATTTTGATTAAAAATGAAGATCATTTAAGATTGATTTAGTTCTTAAGGTGTGTACGTGAGTAGATAATCGATTTAATTGATTGATTTTGTGTTCTACATTCAAAATTCACATAATAAATTAATTGTTTTGATAAAAAACTTTCATTCTTTCTATTATCTTTTTTCAATTAAAATCTTTGAAAGTTCAATTTATCCCCTCTTGAATTCAAGTTAAAATCATTTTCAAATTGTACCTACGAATCTGTTACTTACTTATCGGTAAGTAACTACATACAAATTTGGAATGTAGGTAACTTGTAGATTTTTTTCATAGGTAAACTACCTACTAATCCACATCGATATGAAATTACATATGAATCTAAATTCACAAGTAATTTACCTACGATTTTTTTCATAGAAAATATTAATTATTATTATTATTATTATTATTATTATTATTATTGTACTATATGACCAAGAGGGTCTCCGGCCTCGATAAAGTAACCGACCAAGATCAGATGTCCAAAACAGTTACTCGTGACCGACATGTCTTCGGGATAATAAGTTTTTGGTCGACCAACTCCTCGTCATTACTTATCTCGAATTTCACGACACCTTCTGCCAAATAACAAAACTTTCGTGTAAACGCGTGTTTTACAACTTCTTTCTAACAAAAAAGAAAAGTCAATCATTCCTGATCAAATCAATCACCACTATAAATAACATAGGAAAATCAATATAAAAAGGTACGTCTTATCTTCTTATCCTTCAACTTATAATCACTGATATCTAAGAATTGACTTTAACATTGGAGTGACTTTTGTAAATACCTCCCCCTTATTAGAGACTGAGAACAGAGAAGGAAACTTTCAAAACCGACGTCAAGAAAGAATACTTCTCCTATTTATATAAGTTGTTAAAGACAAAAATCGAAAAAGAAGCTTTCAAAACATACATAAAAAAAATTGTTATAGCCTTCAGGTAACGTAATAATAATAATAATAATAATAAAAATATACAGATTTAAATATAATTTAAATTTATATTTAAAACACAGATTTTTATAAATTCATTTTTAGACACAACTTGATGTAGATAAAGCAAGTTTAAGATATATTTTTTTAGAATTACTCAAATTAATAATTTTGAAAATAAATTGTACCATTTTCCTGCTTTAAATATAACCACTAGAAGTTACATTACATGTTGAGTATATAGAGTCTCTTTTTGTTGTATTTTCTCAAAAGTCAGAGCTAAAAGCCACATGCATATGATAGTTATATGAAGCAAAGAAACGTAAGCAGAATATTATAAATATCGTTAATATTATTAATTAAATTAAATGTATTTTAACAAACACTGTTAATTTTACTCTTCAAGATAAAGGCAACACTTATTAAGTGTTTCTGTCAATTTCACTTTTCAAGAATAAAGACAGAAATTATAAAGTGAGGTGTAATGTAGTGTAGATTTTGATTTACAAACACCAATAATTACGCTAACATAATAATAATTTTTTGATCTTTTAAATTTGAATTTAGCTTCTCTTGAGTCCATCAAATTTAAAAGTTATTATACTCATCTTTATAATAATATAAAAATAAAATTATTAAAATCAACGGTTGAGAATTTCTTACTAGACTTCATTGCAGTTAATGTTGATTAATTATAGTATTTTTCACTGGAATATTGCTTACTTTCATCGTACTATATAGTCTTGCACTATTAGGCTGCTATACAATTTGGGTTTTAGCATCATTCTACTTAAATGTAAGCAAAATTTACACAAACAAACTGATAAAAATTTCATGGAAATAGAAATTTAATTTATCTTTTAATTATTTTTATTCACTTAATCATGTCTTAAGAAAACCACGGTGTTACACACAATCTATTATATCATGTGTTGTCAATTAATCGATAATATATAGTTGTTTATTAAGGGAAACTCATTCTTGATTGAAACCTTTGCAGCGCGGGACCGATCGAAAATCTGCATACACACATTGCTTATATATTTTAAAAGTGGGACTCTCTGACCTTGAACCCCTCAAGCAGATATATATATATATATCATGTTAATGTGACACGAACTTATGCACCAAATATGAAATGATGAAACACTCATAACCCTGTAACTCTAAAGGAGTTGTAGCAGTAAAGAAAAATAGATACACAGAACTGATATATATTAAACTTGCCTGACTGGATCAGTGCTATACAAATAGTTGTAACTAGTTAAATACATATACGATCATAAAAACGCTTACTATAAAGATTTTCTACATATACAGAAAATATTGTATCTTAGGAAGGCAAAGTCAACACCTTTTAATTTTTAACTGTTTGTTATAAACAACAGTCCTAAAGTGATATTTAGTTCATGGAAGATTTTCTTGAGTGACTTCTGTTACAAACCGGCGCCAAAACCAGTGTTTTCCCCATATGGTGTACATTGATTCCAAAGGAATTCCTTTTGTTTCTGGCACGAAAAATATAACAAAGATTGTCATCACTATAATCCAACCCGCATAGAACAAGAAGGAGCCAAACTTAAAGTGACACAGCATCGTCAAGAATGTCTGCGATAATATAAATATGGTAATAAACTGCACCGCGACAGCTATGCTTTGTCCAGTGGTTCTGATTTTTAACGGGAAAATCTCACTTGGAATTAGCCACGTGAGAGGTCCCCATGAGAAACCAAAACCTGCAGTGTAGAAACAAAGCAGCACTAACACCACAATTGCATTGCCTTTTGATACGTCCTTTGTACCATGAACACCAGTTACCACTGCTAGCATAACTGACACCGCAATCTTCACAGGAGTTGTCACAAACATTATAATATTAGTACCAGCCAAGAGGAGACATTGGACAGATATAACATAACGAAGTTAGTTAATTTTGTTTACCTGACAAACAAGCATGAGAATGCCACCAGATATGAACAAGAACCTTCGACCAAAGCGATCAACAATAGCAGTTGAGACGAGGAGAGAGGCAAGGCTGACTGCTCCGAGTATAATGGCAGAAAGTAAAGCGGCGTCATGTCCCAAACCCACTGATTGAAAGAGGTTCGGAGCATAGAATGCCACAATGTTAATTCCTGTCATCTGTTGAAAAAATGGGATAGCAATCGCCATGACCAAGTGGGGTCGATACTGCCTCTCAAATATGGTTTTGAAGGGCTCCTTGTCTACAGATTTCGCAATCTGTGACCACTTAATGAGTTCATCCAATTCAGGTTCAACATCAATGGAGGATCCTCTGGCCTTCCGCAAGGCTCTTCTGGCTTGTTGTATTTTGCCACGTTCGACCAAGCTATTGGGAGTGTCAGTTATAAGCAAGGCACCAACTGTCATAACCGCTGCAGGCACCACAGCGATGCCGAGCGAAACTCGCCACCCCCACGTGTGCTTCGCAGTTACAAAGTTTATGCAGCCAGCGACCAATGCTCCAACTCCTAGGAAGAATTGGAAGCCTGTGTTGAATGCTCCTCGCCATTTGGGTGGAGCAATTTCAGAAAGGTACAACGGCGCCGCCTGTTTTTCCAAATTATTGCAACATTCAGGGTTTTTCAAAAAGAGCTAAACTAACTAAACTGTTAATAATTAAATTGAAGTGTAGAAATAATTTATTCAAACTGAATTGAACTTGAACTGGACAAACTAAATCGAACTGATTTTCTTCTCTTTAACTGATAAGTTCTCTGACTTACATCAAGCTGGTTTTGAAAAAAAAAAAAAAAGAGAAGAAGATAGGCTTACAATAATCTATAAATTTTCTTAATGTTTATTATTTTTCACAATAATAAACACCATATACACATAGTGGTGATTAATATTCAACGATTCATTCCTTAAAAAAATGAATTTAACTGTCCTTGTCAGAAGAGTTTATGGCTTGAGTCCCAGCCATTTACTAAAGGAAAACGCCAAGAAAGAAAATCAACTTGATTAATATTTTAGATTCATTACAGTGCACAAGATTTTTTTATTTTTTTTTATAATAGTTCAGTTTTAGAAGACAGTTTAGATTTAATTTAATTCTTAGTTAAACTATTATAAATTTTAGTTCAGATTAGTTGCTTTTAAACCTCTCTAGATGAGGTGGTATATTATTTTTCTAGATTTGATTTTTTGACTTGCATAGTAATTTAATTCGTGCATGTGTTTTAGGCTCTATAAAAATAATGGTGTGATACTGATAGATGGTTGAATTTAAGGCTGTGTTTCTTTTATTATTTTGGTTGTTATAGATTGGAGGATATGACTTCTTAATTATTGAGTAGTTGGGTTATGGTTGGATGATTGTGCCGTCTCTACATGGGACATTTTATCTTAGAATAAGATACAACGTTAATAGTCAGCTTGTTAAAAGTCAAAGTAAACAAATACCGAGGGTTGATTAGTTTTGGTTATGTGGTAGGGTATGAACCTGATATAATTCATAAACATGCATGCAGCAGATTTTGAATAAAAAAAAAAAAGTAGAAAAACAAGAAAGTGATATATGTTGTAAGTAGTAAAACAGGTAAATAAAAAAAAATAAATGAAAAGGAAAGATAAAGATAAAATAGATCCATGTTTTCTTGTTATGAATAATAAATATAAGGATAGAAAAAAATTATATATTAGAAAAGGTATGCGTTAGAGAGATAAAAGGGGAAGTTAAATTCTATAAAATATGCGCACGTAAGAATGATATATTAGTCTTTATATATGGACACTCCTATTCTATTTTATATTCACTTCATAACTGATTAGTGAAAATTTAAAAAAAGTTTATGAAATTTAAAAAAGTAACAATTTAACTTACTTGATTAGTGAAACCGACTCCAAATCCAAGTAACACACGACCCAGAATGAGCATAACAATATTTTCTGCACCTCCATTGAGGGAACCACCAATAAGAAAGACTACACCACCTAATAAGATGGTGTTTCTTCGACCCAATGCTGCTGTTACTCGACTAGCTGCCAGAGACGATACTAACCCCGCAAGATACAGAGAAGAGGTGAACAATGTCAACACTTGACTGTCATATACACAGTACATGTTCACTTCAGCACTTGCGATCTTTCTTAGTATATCTGGGAAGAATTTTTCCAGAAAGGGCACCATTGTTGTCACTCCTCCTGAAATTCGTTCACATTTTTATTCCAAGGAAAGAGTCAGCTTTATGTATTAATTCTTATACTCATCACTTTTATTACCAACTTATTTTTATCATCAAAATTTTCAGACGTAAATCACACTATTTCAAATTTTATTTTAACCACTCATCCAAATACATAGACACAACAATCTAACTTATCATATACCATCGTCACATGATATTTTTTTGCTAGATACATGTATTTGTATATCGGATTATATTATGGTTAGTTTTGTAGGAATTGTTACAAGAGTTTCAAGGTGTGTTGAATTAATAAGTTTGTCTTTGAAGTATTTTTTGTACAAACACCTTAACCCACAGTTTTATAATATATCTACATGGGCTAATGTATCATTTTTTTCTCTTTCTATTAATTATATTTTTTTAATAAAAAATCATTGTGGTTTCTCCTTCATCCCATACTTCTAAAAATAATAAAAATATCTTCCTGAATTTATTATTATTATTTAATTTTTAAATTATCCAATCCAAAATATAGTTATATTTTAGATGGTTTAATTTCAAATACAATTTTTATATTTTGTATTATATAATTCAAAATATAAAAAATATATTTTATATTGTATAATTTAAAATATATTTTTATTTTTACAATTTAAAATAACTTTATAAAAAAGAGTGTAAGGATTTTTTTTTTCATTAAAAGTAAATCGGTAACTTTTATTACTCTGGGAGTTCAGGAAGAGACCGTGATAATTCTGATACCATGTCAACCAAAGTTCTCATGGGCCCAATGTGACGTGTGCGAAGTTAGGTTAACTGTGTACAAACGTTCTTGTCCAGAAAAGTTTAAACATTTTTAAACACAACAATCCCATTTTTTCTATCATGCCATCTGATGTAAGATTTTATTTTTCGACATATACAATTAAAGGACATTGAAATATTTTCAAATTCAAACCATGTGCGATCCACAAAAGAAGGTCTTTTGTATTTGTGTGGCCATTGACATTTGCTTTTACGATCTATGATTAAAATTTCTTTTAAAAGTCATTTTTGTGGCACGTACTTTTTTAAGATTAAATTTAAATATTTAAAATTACCTTCTTTTAATCTTTTCTATTATTAAAATATTTGTATTCTAAGATGCTAAATATGTTTAATTTTTCTATAAATATTGTAATAATTAATAAACATTATCGTAAGAGAATACGGCATTATTTTTTAACATTATATTAAGCTTGTCTTTGGAGGGTATAACTAATTGATGTGCCATAAATAAGATATGGTTCGATTATTTTGCTTAAACGCCGAAGTTCCGTGCTTGGAAAATGCTATTTTTCTTCCTATTTAGAATCAATTACGTTCTTTAATTGTGCCAATATTAGTCTTCAGCAAAAAATCAGTGGAATATCTGATTCTCTTTAAACTTAGGGACACAATTAAATTTAAATTTATACTTGATTCAAAAATTATATTTGCATATATATTATTGTACGAGTTAATTAAATAAGAAAACAAGTAATATCTCAGGTAAAGAAAACTTCTAAAATGAAGCAAAGTTCGAGTCTAATGTTAGAGAAGTGTTGAGCCAGAATAATTATTCTTGAACTGTATGAATAATAACATGTAGTATATCTCCTATTTCTGCTAAATCTTTTGATTTTCAACCATAAGTTTGAAATCATCGTGAATTTAAAGTAGACTCTGTAAAAGCAATTATACGATGCTGCTCCTACTGAGATTTTCTGATGGTTGTGAGAAGAAAAAGAAAAGGAGAGTTTAGAAGAAAATAACCTGAAATTCCGAGGTCATATCCAAAAAGGAGTCCACTGGATGCAGCAACGATGCAACTGATGACAATTGAGAGCGTGATCTTACCAACGAAATCATTGGTAATTGGTGATGAATCCACAGGAACCACCCCACCCGCCATGTTTATGAACCTCTTTATCTCTTTCTCAGGGTATTGCTCTCTGTGCAATGGCCAATGGCGTGGCCACTAATTTATAGGCCCAAGAATGTGGTAATATAAACGCTGTCTACTACAAGTGGAAGAGAACGGTGCTGCGTTTTTTTTTTTTTTTTTTTTTTTTTTAAAATTTT
>Ga0209700_104818_pt1 | contig 23705 bp, 11 predicted proteins | sample SiratroredBW_FD_187528 | JGI IMG/M metagenome (GOLD analysis project Ga0209700, IMG submission 187528) | Root nodule microbial communities of legume samples collected from California, USA - Siratro red BW (SPAdes) (version 2) | ecosystem: Host-associated > Plants > Roots > Nodule | place: USA...
CAACTTAATCTCATTGATAAAAAAAAGGTTGGCATCAGTATGTCATGGGCAATTATACCAAAGGAGAATGAAAAAGGCATTTGATAAAAAGGTTCGCCCAAGAGAATTTCAATAAGGTGAATTGGTGATGAAAAAGATCATATCAGTTCAAAAGGATAATAGAGGAAAATGGATGCCTAATTATGAAGGTCTTTATGTGGTAAAGAGGGCCCTACCAGGAGGAGCATTAATTCTCACAAGGATGGATGGGGAAGAGTTACCATTGCCAGTTAACTCTGATTCAGTCAAAAAGTTTTATGCTTAGTATGATTTTGTGATGACAATTTTTTTTTATATATAGATTTTATGTAATTTTGTACTACTTCACTTTTCCATTTTGACATTCAAAGTTTCACATGTTGTGCAAATTTTACTTCAAAATAGAAAATGTGGTGAGTCATTTGTTCATAAATCATTGAATCCACAAGATTACAAATAATAACAAATAGTGATCACTCAAGCAAAATGCTTAATAAAAGTAAACATTGTTTTTTTTAAGGAAACACTTGCATGTATGATGCTTGCTACCTGTCTTGCCTTCCCAAGATCTCTAAAAATTCCAAAAAGTCTCAAAATTTCCATAATTCTCAAATAAAAGGATTTGCCTAAACTGTTGTGTTCTCTCATTGGTTAGTTTCTGAATTTCTAGACTGAATTCTCTAAAGGGACATTCTTTTTAAAAAAGGGGTCCGTTAGATTGAAAACCCAAAAGGGCGATCTAAGCAAAAGATAGGACAATAAAAAAAAAGATGACATGTGTAGGAAGTCATTGATTTTGTTCCATTGTTAAACTCTTTGGAAATCAAGCGATCATGATTCAAAATGATATATGACTATGTTTCTTCATCCCAAACACTTTTACACATCTTTGCATCCTCTTTGAGCCAAAAATAAATTTTTCTTTCAAAATATTCTAAGCAAGGATCATTAACATGTCAGAACTCAGTCTAAAGTCTCAAGGATGAAATTTGTCAAAGAAAGAGCGTGTCAAAAGCTCCTAATTCATTAAAGAAAGAGTATCAGAAATAAAAGTTGTACAAAAAAAGAGAAAAGAAGAGAAAAAAAAGAAAAGAAAAGAAATAAAAAGAAAAGAAAAGAAAAGAAGAGAAAAGAAGAGAAAAGAAGAAGAAAAAAAAAAGAAACAAAAAAAGTATAAAAAAAAGAAAAAGAAAAAGAAGTATGATGTTGGGAAGCTCATTAAAAAAAGGGGACCTGAATTGTTTACAATATTGGTTGATGATCCTTGTTAAATCTCTCAAGCCCACAAATAATTTTTGAGCCTTTATATCCTTTTCTTCATAACCCTATAACCATTGGCCACGTTACAAGCCTAATAAAGTCCATATTGATTGAAGAATGATTGCGACGATTTTCATCAAGTTTAGCTTCGTAACCAGAGGACGTGACTAATGACACGTAAAAAAAATGAAAAATTAATGAAAAAAATGAAAAAATAAAAAAATGTCTACTAAAATGCCTTTTTCAGAAGAGAGACATCTATACTTTCTAAACATACACACCCACTGAGTCAATCCTATTTTCAATATCCTTGTCATTCCTCATGCTACACTAGGGCGATTCAGTTTTCATTTGTATCTTTATTACCCCAGTGTTGTCACCTTACCAAGACTGGCAATCCTTCATAGCGATCTCATCATTCCCTTGTTCATACAAACTGGGGCAATTGTAAAGCCTATTTCACTTCATGACCAACCTTTTATACTACCCTTACCCTCCAAGCTTAAAAGCTCATATAGCCAGTCTAACACACTAAAAAAACTGGGGCAATCCTATCATAAGATTTGCATCTTCACTATCTTTTAAATACCTCAAACTCCCTAAACACTCACCTTTTATCCATGGGTTTAAGCATGCATCTAAGCAGTATTTCCAGAAGGAAAGTTGATGGTTACACCATATTGACATTAGCTTCAAATGATCTGGATTTTTCAAAATAAAGAAAGAGAAATTGATACCCAATGAATTCAATGATTGCTAAGAACTTTTGTTTCGACACATTTAAATATTGAAAAAAAGAAGATTGTGACACATTTTTTTTTACTTCGCAACTTGTACATATTTTTGAAATATTTTTACATAAAAGAAAAAAATCAGAAAAATCTTTTGTACATACTTGTTGAATAAATATCAATCATTTGTACATACTCTTTGGGTAGGTATTAAAGAAAAATCTTTTTTTCTTTAAAAAATATATTTTCATTCAAGATCAAATTCATACAAACATGCGTTTTCTTTCAAAATAATAAAAAGTCATGATTTTAACTTACATTCTAAAAAAAAAAGACAAAATCAAAAATTCATATTCAAACAAATTTCATGCATTTTAACATGCATTCTTCACAAAAATCAAATTTCATGCATTCATATATGCATTCTTCAAGCAATAAAAATCAAACTTCATGCATTCATATATGCATTCTTCAAAAATGATATAACAAAAAAAATTTCATGCATTGTCATGCATCCAACATACACAGAAAATATTATTAGGGAAAGGACTCAAGGTTGTATCTCTATTAGAGAAAGGACTCAAGGTCGTATCTCTATTTGAAGGAAGAACTCAAGGTTATATTTTCAGTTTAGTTTATATTTAGGGAAAGGACTCAAGGTTGTATCCCTGTTAGAGAAAGGACTCAAGGTCGTATCCCTATTTGAAGAAAGAACTCAATGTTGTATCTTCAGTTTAGTTTATATTTAGGGAAAGGACTCAAGGTTGTATCCTGTTAGAGAAAGGACTCAAGGTCGTATCCCTATTTGAAGAAAGAACTCAATGTTGTATCTTCAGTTTAGTTTATATTTAGGGAAAGGGCTCAAGGTTGTATCCCTATTAGAGAAAGGACTCAAGGTCGTATCTCTATTTGAAGAAAGAACTCAATGTTGTATCTTCAGTTTAGTTTATATTTAGGGAAAGGACTCAAGGTTGTATCCCTAAAGAAAGGAATCAAGGTCGTATCTCTATTTGAAGAAAGAACTCAATGTTGTATCCTGTTAGAGAAAGGACTCAAGGTCGTATCTCTATTTGAAGAAAGAACTCATATCTTCAGTTTAGTTTATATTTAGGGAAAGGTGTATCCCTATTAGAGAAAGGACTCAAGGTTGTATCCCTATTTGAATAAAGAACTCAAGGTTGTATCTTCAGTTTAGTTTATATTTAGGGGAAGGACTCAAGGTTGTATCCCTGTTAAAGAAAGGACTCAAGGTCGTATCCCTATTTGAAGAAAGAACTCAATGTTGTATCTTAAGTTTAGTTTATATTTAGGGAAATGACTCAAGGTTGTATCCCTATTAAAGAAAGGACTCAAGGTCGTATCTCTATTTGAAGAAAGAACTCAATGTTGTATCTTCAGTTTAGTTTATATTTAGGGAAAGGACTCAAGGTTGTATCCTGTTAGAGAAAGGACCTCAAGGTTGTATCTCTATTTGAAGAAAGAACTGTATCTTCAGTTTAATTTATATTTAGGGAAAAGGACTCAAGGTTGTATCCCTATTAGATAAAGGACTCAAGGTCGTATCTCTATTTGAAAAAAAGATTCAATGTCGTATCTTCAATTTGCGTTGGATAAGGGTCTCAATGTCATATCTCCACATTCTACAACATGGTTATTTAAAATTAACGACCCTCTCGTTTTAGTACAAGGTCAAAAGGAGGAACAACGACCCTCTCGTCTTAGTACAAGGTCAAAAGGAGGAACAACGACCCTCTCGTCTTGGTACAAGGTCAAAAGGAGAAATAATGACCCTGTCGTCTTAGTACAAGGTCTGTTTAAGGTACGTGACCCTCTCGTCTTAGTACAAGCCTCTATTTACATTTATTTTATTACCTTTTATTTTCAACCCGAACGAAATTAGTGTTTTTGTCCTTACTTATCTTTTACTCTCATAATCTGAACAAGTTCAGATTATTTGCCAAAATTTAAGTAAGGAGGGCAGCTGTCAACACCCAATTTCGTCCGGACAAATAAAAATTATTTTTGCAAATATAAAAAAGGAAAAAATAAAATAAAAGAATAAAAATAAGAAATTAAAACTTTTTAACATGTGTCGTTTAGTTTCTTTGGCATTTAGAATAAATAATAAAAAGGAACTTTGACTTTATAAGTAAAGTTTGATTAAATAATAATAATAATAAGACAAAATGAGATTTGTAAAAAATGATAAAATAACAAAAAAAAAGGGTGTTGGGTCTGTCTTAAAATTAATTGAATAGAAAAATTAAGTGAACCCAACTGAATAGAGAGATGTTTTCTGAAGTCTAATTTACTAATAAAAAAAGTTACTATTTACACCTCCTTATCTCTTAATTGTGCTTGCCACATAAGTCCTAAGGTTTACAGAAACACATTGCCCATTCAAGTCCTTATGTAACTTTAGTACCTTTTAATTATTTAATTAGTGCCTAACAAATTTTATCTCTCATAATTAAATTTTTACCTTTTTGCCTTCTCACACTTATTACATTTAGTAATCATGCTTTTAACATTTAACTAATAGTCATGCTTTTAACATTTAACCAAAAGTCATGCTTTAACATTTAACCAAAAGTCATGATTTTAACATTTAACTAACAATCATGTTTTGACATTTAAACTTCCATAGCCTTATTTAACTCTCATCTCATAGTCTTCCTATACTCATACGTTCAGGGGTTATTCATGTTTAGTTGCTATTCATGTTCACTGACTATTCATTTTTCTTTTTTATTATTATTGTCTTTTTACTTATTCTTCCTGAAATGTAACCATACAGTCTTAAGCCAAAAGGAGTTAATACAGAGAGGTGGAATAATTGATTCTTAATTAAAAATCATGATTGAGAGTGTTATGAGTGTTATGGAGGGAGATGAAGGGATGGACAGACAAAATATAAAGAACTGCTTTTATTTTCAAAGATGAGGGAGGACAGATTTTGAGAGACAGAGAATACATAGAAGTTCTTAGGAATTTAGAGAGAAAAGGACACTAAAAAAAATATATTGAAAAATATTATTGGATTCTGTTGAAAAAAATCTAAGAGTCCAGTAGAAACTAACATAAAGAGGAAAACAAGAAACTAAATTGGGAGTCTTCAACGGGTTCGTCTTCTTCCTTTAACTCTTGTTTCTGTCTTTTTTATTTATTTTGTCCAGATTCATGTTTTGATCTGTATTTATTGTAACCTGTACACTGATGCAGTGTCAATGAGTAATTATTTTGCAAGCATTGTTAAATTAATTTTAATGGTCACAATAAATTATTATATCAACGAGATGATTGTTGCTACTGGCACGATCATATAGGTGCTTGATACGATTGCTGTTACCGCACCGATCCTGAGATTATCTAATTACTGCATTTTTTTGCACAAACTAATATTGTTCATTTGGCAAATTTGGCTGTTGCTAGCACAGTCAGCAAATCCCAATAACAAAGATATAGTAACATTAGATATCATTAACCCAGAGACAGACAATAAACACAAAACCCCAAACCAGAATAAAAATACCTAAACTCAAAACCCACAAAAATCCTCAGAACTCAGTGAATCCAAAGACTCGCTCAAAAGAATACCAAACAGCCTTTCCAAAAATAAAACAGGTTAATCAAAAGTCGGTCCAAAGTCAGTAGCGAATTCAATTCTATAAAATTAATAATTTCAACTCCATAACACATGATCGAATATAGGATAAGTCATAACCCCAAATTCGAAAATTTACAAACCTTGTACCAAAACATAAATTATTCAGGAACAGAAATCCACCCAAGCAACCCATACAGAAACAGAACCCAAAAGCAAAGAAGCCCCCTTTTTCCCAATTTAAAAAGCCTAACATCAACCGCCACTATCCCTCACGAAACCAAATAGCCACAGTAAAGAACAAAACCAAAATAATGAGAAACAAAGTAATTCAATTGTTTATTTTTTTAGGGTATTAGGATTCATTGTTTTTTTTAATTAATCATACTGTTTTTATGTTGTATATGTTTTTTTAATAACAAAATAAAAGTAAGTTAGGAAAAGAATAAAAAGAACCTTCTTTTTAAACATAAACTTTTAAAAATAAAATATTAGATTTAAAATAATTTTAAAAAATAATTTAAAAATATATATAATATTTTCAAAAAAAATAAAAAAAATATTTAATTAACAGTTTTAATAAAATTTTAACAATAAACAAATATAAACTTTTTCTTCCAGAAAAACAAGATTAAATGAAATTTCGAAAAAATAAAAATATCAAACTATCATCAATCAACTTTTAAAATTAGAACTACGTGATCCCTGATTTTCCTATTGAAATACGTAGGACCAAGGTCAATCCTTATCGGTTCAAAAAAATAAAAAATAAAAATTTGTCTATGTTATTATTTGTTTTTGTTTATTGTTCATTCTTGAACTGAATTTTTTGTAAATATATATTCATTTTTAGATGCTGTAATTATTATTTTTGGGAAAAAATAACATTTTGTAGAACCACACTTATTTCTATTCATTTAATTAAAGGTATGGTCTTAGGATGGGCGTTGTGGGGTGCTAATACCTTCCCCACACGTAACCGACTCCCGAATCTTGAATCTGGTTCGTAGACATTTTTTATTTTTGGTTTTTCTATAGTTTTCCCATAAGAAGCTATAGTGGCGACTCCATTATCAATTTAAACATTTTAAAAAATAGATAAGTTTGTGATCGCCTCGTCGTGATCCCGGTTGCAGATAGTAATGAAGAATTATGTTAAGTAATCTTTTTAGATTATATACAGATAGATTTAGATCGATTTGATAATTATGTTGTTCACTAGTGTTTCTATATTTTGACAATATTGATTTTTTTTCATTAAATATTGATAAGTTAGTCACTCTTAAAATAAGTTTCCTTTTTATTACCTATCAAATGAATGAGTTGAAAAACCCTCAATCCCCAAAGTCTTAACATAAAATGTGTTATATTCAAGATCAAAGTGGGTTTAACTTATTACATGACTTCAATTAACTCCTTAATACTTTACAGGATTGTATAAGCACTAAAAATATTATAAATTAAAAATTGATCTCTAAATACTTTATATCAATTATAAATTAGTCCTTAATTAATTTTATTATTTATAACTTTATCAGAATATTAAGGTCCAACTCAACTTGCTTGAGTGGGTTGACTCAACCAAACTTGGATTTTATTAATCTTGACATTGTGTGGTGTGGGTCCGACCTTGGTCGGTCCTGTCTTAGCTAAAACTAATAAGGCTTGATTTGAACTTGGTCAGACATGGGTTTAACTTGACTCGTCTTAAAGTAATCTTGACTTGACTAGGACTAACATTGCATGACACAACCTAACTCGATGTGGCCTTATCAACTTAGTTAGAAGAGAGATTGACTCGACGTGGAACATACGTGGCTCGACCTATGTAAGTATGACCCGATTCGAGCTAATGTGAATCCAGTTCAACTCACCTTAATAAACCAATCTCAATTCCATTTAACTAAGATTCTACTTGACTTGAACTAACCAGACTCGATTTAGTCTAATATAAATTTTACTTAAATCTAAAATAAATCTGACTCGATTAACTTAAAATAGATTTATCCTAAACTCAATTTTACTTGGAGTCATCTTAATTGACATTCTTTTATCTAAATATTTTACTTTGGCAAAGAATGGAAATTTTATTTCTTTTGTTTAACTAGTGTTTTCAACATTAATTTGTCAGTTTTAATATATAACATTGTTCGACATTTAACCTTTTTGCTTTTACCCTTTTATCAGTTATTCTTCAAATAAGTTAATTTAAAATTATATGAATCTTAGTTATAAATGATCTTAATACAAGTAAAAGAAAAAAATAGGATAAATTTTATTAATTGATTTTTTTGAGTGGTTTGATTTTTTTTTCATCAGATTGTTACTTTTATTTGTTGGTCAATGGATTGAATCCAATTTATGACCAATCATTGCTTTTTGTTCCTCAACCCCAAACATACTTATCCGATGATATTTTTTTCAATCATTTCCCAGTTTTTATTAATATCTTCATTTACATCTTCTCGTTGAATCTTATTTCAAATTCTAAATATGTTTCGATCGTAACTTTTATTTTTCCCTTCCGACGACTTATATTTTTAGAAGTTGACTTTGGTTGTTTCAATAAATAGGATTTGCCGTTCATTTTGTTTTGCGTGTTTTGAACCATTATCTTTACTCACTGAGATTAATTATTATTTTGCTCCAAATCTCAAATACCACTAAACCATACAAAATTGGACTCGTATTAATTGAAAATGTTAGAAAATTTATAGACATCTTATATTGGACCAACTGTATCACATCACTGTTATAAGTATTTGAGACAGGTTGAGTTTGAGAAAATATACTTTTTAATTTTAATTTTTAACCAATGAGCATAAAAGTGTCACCTTTTCACTTCAGGAATATTTAAAAATTTGAGTGGAAACAAAATTATGCTCTTTCCCAAAATGTTTTTGTGCGTTTTAGAGTAAAGGATGATCTTCGATATGGTTTGTTTGTTGAGTCGTTAAGAAATGCTATTTCTTTTTATAATTTTATTTTCTCCGTTGTTTATTAGTCTTGTTTTTGGATTATATTAGTATGAGTTTTGATAAAACTTTCTAATCAAATTTTTAATGGTAGTCTTATCATTATAAAACTATTTAAGATAAAATATATAATAGTAAAAATAAACATCAAAATAACATAGAATTGTTACAATTTGTACAATATTAATATATGTCATGTAGGTCGAGGTCGTAATCGAAAAACTCAAAAAAATTGTTAAAAAAAAATTGTTATACATGATATCAATTATTTCATAATATAGGCCAGATATGATTAAATAACAATCAAATTAGTTTGATTTCTGATCTCTAAAACAAATAAACTCTAATATTAAAATAATAGGAAAATAACTTATTATCTAAAGAAAACTTTCATAATTAATCAAAGAAGAGATATATGCATAAAAAAAAAAGGAAAGATACATAAATATAGTTCAAACAAAAAAAATATTTATATAAACAATAATTTAAAAAAATAGAAAATATCAACAAAAGTTTCAAGGCTTTAAAATCATTGCAACTTTACGAAATTTATCAAACTGCAGTTAAATTGTAAATTTCCAATTTATGAGTATTGCTCTAAACCGTGAATAGTTTGTTAACCATGATAATTTCGATAGAGAAAAGTCAAATAGGGGATAACAAGTTAGCAAGAGCTAAAACCACTGGAAATAAATACAAAAACAAAAACACTAACATGTTAAATTTTGTTTGCAGTGACTTGTTTGAGTAAATTTAATTAAAGTGATCTATTTTTTAGTTAGTGTGTAGAGTTTCAAAGTTGACAAGTTTAATGAGTATTATTTAATATTAGGCTATTAAAAATTGAAGGAAATCCTAATATATTAGTAATGTATTACAAGCTCTTTGCTTATGGACTATAATATACCAAGTCATAGTAGTTTTCCTTCTTTCCATTATTTGGAACTGAAACCACTGTCATTTAATGTTATCGAGGAAGACTTAAAACCATTGGCTCTTATATCTGGTAGTAGATGGTAATCAATTCAACGGATTCAAGTATTAAGATTGCTATAAATGTGATGACTTAAAGTCTATTGATTAAAAAGTTAATAAGTTACTTGTAACTGATAAGCTAATTTATTAGACTAGAAGAACTTAGACTAGTTAATAACTCTAAAATTATATAGAAAAGATATAATTATTTATTTTTTATTATATAAATAAAATTTTCTTTTTAAATAAAAATATATTATTATAATTTTAGTTTTTTTAAATAATTAACTTTTAATTAAACTTTTCATTTATCTTTTAAAAATTATGTATATATTTTATTTTAAAAGTAGTTTATTTAAATTAGTTTATCTAATGAGTATTAATCAAATTTATTTATTTTTAAAATTTTAATTTTTTTATCTTAGTTTAAAATGTTACATTGAATTATTTTTTTCAATTTTTATTATGTGTAATTTTAATGTAAAGTAATTAAATATTTAAACTGTATAAAAAAATAAAAATAACACAACAAATAATAATAGGCAAAATAAAATTAAAAATAATAAATAAACATATCAAAATATAAAAATAATTAAATAATTAAATAAACTATACATTATAAAATATCCGAAGTAAATTATAATTTACAAATTATAAATTCCTAAATTAACTTTGAAATATTAGTTAAACTCTAAACTAACTACTAATTCATTCACCTTACCATATAAACTCCTAATATCATTATGAATTTATAAAAAAACTTAGTAAATGCTTGTAAAAGAGTATTTTGGTTTCATTCTCTGCTACATCAAATACGCACAATTTTCCTTTTTCTCAGTCACGAAATGAAATGAGAATTCCGTTCAAAGGGTTTAAAAAATGGCAAAAAAAAAGTTCAAATTCCCTGATATCAATTGTGATTGATTGGTCTAGTAAATCCATATATATATATATATATATATATATATATATATATATATATATTTTTTTTTTTTTTCCCTTTACTTTTATTTAGAGTCTTCCCTTCAATGATATTTTATGTACATCATACATATAATATACATAATACAATATGTGTATATATGATATATAGTCATGATTTTTCATATAAAAAATATTTTTAGTACATAATCTGTTAGAAAGATGGGATTAAAATCAATATATATATATATATATATATATATATATATATATATATATATATATATATTTAACATTTTATTTCTATTTAACTTATTATTCTTTCAGCCAACTGACCTATTTTATGTGTTAAACACCTTTAATTGTAACTCTCTTTCCGGTTAAATTGAACCTCAATTCATGTGTAAGTGATACAAATACCAAATCACCAGCGCTAACAACTTTCAATCCAATGTAAGAATTGAAACAAGTTAATGATATATAATACTAAAATACTGAATTAAAATTTTATACAATAATAATATAACCCTAACTAATATTAATATTGATATTTGCTTGTGTGTGTGGCAGCTTTTATATGTAAATATTTTTAATTATTGAAAATACTAAATAATTATAATAAATATTTAAAAATTTTATATATGGAAAATTACTTAATTAATAAAATTAATCAATAATATACTTAATTATCATACCAGATAATCTTGACAAAATATATGTATAATTTATTATACACTTCATTATAATTAATTATTTCATTAAATTTGAATCTAATTTTCTTTTGTAACAATAAATCTCGTTTTATGACAACGAAGCTCTATAACTACACATCAAGCCACTAGTTTCCTTAATCGCTATCGACATTGAACACATCTCATGGAACTCACAAAACATCCAACTCAACACAAAGGGAAAAGCAAGAGAGGGAAGAAGATTGAAGGTGTAACCATGTTGCACCCTAACATTTTTTTTAATGGCAAATTCAGATCCTTCAACCACCACGTATTCAAGATTCCTTTACCAACATTTAGAAGAATCTTTGTCAAAAGACTTGTTGTTCACATGTATTTACAATTATGTCAATATAATTTTTCACTATCTTTCACACATTACACCATAAATAAATCCTTATCGTCTCTCGCCTTCCCGTACTTTCAAATCAGCATCATTTACCTTAATCAAACATGTTTACTTTTACTTCACCGTATATAGTCAACGACCTTAATCAATCACATTCTAAATAAGTTTTAGAAAAAATATATATTTATCCCATATATATTGCTATATTTTTAACCTCTTTTTATTTATCTTGTATCTATTTATTATTTTTATTATTCTTTATCCAAATACATGTATCTAATATTTTATTTTGAATTACTTTATTTTTTCCACCAATGAGAAACGATTGCTCTTGCTTAAGTTGGAACTTGATGTTTCTAAGCTTGTGTTTGTTTCCGCGAACGATTTGCGGAAAAGTTATCCACCAACGATTTACGATCAAAGTGTAAAAATTGAGAATTAAAATATTAATAAAACACGTATATCTATGCAAAATTTTCGTCGTATTCTTACGACAAAAAGTAAGCGGATTTGCGAAGAAAGCCTTTATCATATTCTTTTATATATATATATATATATATATATATATATATATATATATATATATTAATTTATTACATAATATAACAATAAATTATATTTAAAAAATAAAAAAATACAATATTATATAAATTTTTATAACAAAAATGTCATAATATTATTAGTAAAATAATTAATAATAATATAAATATAGTTGTAATTTAATTAAAAAATATAAATATTTAAAATGAAAATAAATTATATGATGATAATTTTTTTATTATGAAATAATTTATTAAATTTAAATTTATTATTAAAATTATTTAAAAATTTAATTTTATATTTTGAAATATTAATATTTTTAATTAATAAATTAATATATTAATTTTATTTTAAAAAAATTATTAATTTAATATTTTTATAAATTTTAAAATATTAGTAATTACGTTAAATAAATTAATTAAAATTTATTTTTATTTTTAAAAATAAATTTATAATTTATTATATTAAAATATTATTATATCTATCCCATTATTCACAAATTTTCACATTCTTTTTATTTAAATTTTATTATCTTTTTCTTAATTCAAACAATAAAACTTTTTACACATTTTAATCTTAAATCATTTGAAATCCATCACCTCAAATTAACTTTTTAATTTTCAATATTCATATTCATGTATGTTTTATTTGGTGGGAAGGATGGGATTGGTGACAAAAGTACAAAAGTATATTTCATTCTTAAATAAAGAAAAATATATATTATCATAAAAAAATAGTACTAATAATTAAGGATGTTTGAAAAAAGAATTACATTTTTTGAATACCCACTGAAAATAAAAGCTTTATCCTGTTCCGAAGACTTTCATTCTAAACTAAGGCGCAAAGTCCATGTGGAGTCTTTTTTTCTCTTGGCCACCATAATCCAAACGCTTAAGGTACCGTTTCGTGCATCTTGTTTCTGCAACATCAACAACCCAATCATTAATTATTAGGAGACTGAAAAGAGGAGAAAGGAAAGAGATGAGAGGCCATGTACGGTGGCTACTATTAATTAAGACCAAAACCTTCAAATGAAACATTGAAATTCAAACTCCCATGACCACTCTCGCCCTCAAACCCCACACCACTTTCCACCATGGCCCTTTTCTTTTCTATTTTTATTTTTTTCTCCTCACACAATTTCCACCGCCGGCAGCCGCGCAGCTTCCCAACGAGATGACACCACCGCCGCCGGACCAGTTATCCAAGCTGAAATTCGACAAGTCCATGGCCATCGTTCTGGTCATCCTGGTGGCGGTGTTCTTCTTACTTGGCTTCCTCTCCGTGTACACGCGCCAGTGCGCAGAGCGAAGGATGCGAGGGCGGTTCGACCTCTCCATCTCGATCGGCCGTCGGCAACGCGGCCTGGACCGCGAAATCATGGACACCTTCCCCACCTTCGTCTACTCCACCGTGAAGAGCCTCAAGATAGGGCGCGCCACGCTAGAATGCGCCGTGTGCCTGAACGAGTTCGAGGAGGAGGAAACGCTGCGTTTGATTCCCAAGTGCAGCCACGTGTTCCACACCGAGTGCATCGACGCATGGCTCGCCAATCACTCCACTTGTCCCGTCTGTCGCGCCAACCTTGTCCCCAAACCGGACGAGCCCTCTGTTTCCATCCCAATCCCGGATCCGGTTCAACCCGTTTTAAACTCCCCGGTCCAACCGGAATCAGCGGCTTCTCCAAAGCCGAATGATTTTATCAATCTCAACCGTTCACCGCGGTCAAGGTCAACGGGTTTCAGCATTAACAGTTTGATTCCGCGATCTCACTCGACGGGTCACTCTTTGGTTCAACCGGGAGAGAATTGCGAGCGGTTCACTCTGCGTTTGCCCGAGGAAGTGCGGAACCAGCTGATGACTTCTACGACGCTGAGTCGCACCACGAGCTGCGGCTTGACGCTTGGTCTCACGCGCGAGAATAGTGGGAGGAGGGGTTATAGGACCAGAAGCGTTGGTAGCAGTCACGTGACTAGAGGCGCGCGTAGCACCAGCAGCAGCCCTCATGTGCGGGGACACGACAGACGTTGGTTTTTTCAGAGCCCTCCGACAAAGGACTCTATTAAGGAAGATGTCGGCGAACTTTCCTCCGATCGGCTTTTCTCGGAGATCACGAAGAACAGTGATAATTAAATGTTTGGTTTGTTAGATAATTAGATTCCGTGGATGAAGGTCGAAGAAGGTTTATTAGACGACGACGACGATGATATTATTACTCTTTACGTTTTCCATTTACGGATTTACCAAGCACCATTGGTTCTTGCCAATGGAATTGCTCCTACACACACTGTATGCATGTACGTAACAGTATTTGTTTGGATTTTTTTGTGTTGTGGGTGGGAAACAAATACAAAATTCTGAAACAAACATACTTTCTTTTATGAAAGCTGATTTTCTGCAGTTTATAATCAACTGTTGTTTTGCAGTTGTAGTTAATGCGCCACAAATTTTAAAATTTTGTTTGTTTTAAATCAACTTAAATGTTTTTAAAGATGAGATCTTGCACGCATAAATGAACTGAAGTGGATCCAAATCCTTCTTCGTGCTGTGTCGTTTCTAGTATATGTATCTCTTTTGTGCGCATATATAATACCTGGAATAATGTTCGGAAGAATTAATGTTGAATATTCCTTTATACTTTTTTTTGTAAGATTTTTTTTTTTAATTTTTGGCTCAAATTATTAGTGATGATAAATTTTGGTGAGTTTTGCTTATGTTTTTAAGGCTTTCAGTTCATTATTTTATTATAAAAACTTATCATTATTTTCTATAGTTTAACTTTCATAATGGTAAAATTATTTATCAAAAAAGTTTTATTTTTTTTATTATAAAGAGACTTACATTTTCCGACAAAGTGTAATATTTACTGTGTGATTTGGAATAATGACTTAAATTTGTAATTAAAAGAGTCACTTTTTAATCTGATCATTTATAATTTTTGAATATTTTATATATGTTTTTCTTTACCGGCTTCATACACTTTTCTTTTATGTAAAAACTGATGTCCAAACAAAGTTAATTATCGTAGAATTATTTTTAAATAAACTTATGGAAGAAAAAGGTCATTCTAATTATAATGGATCATAAAAGTAATTAATTATTTAAACAATATAAATTTTACAGTTGTTTCAAATCCTTCTTAAGTGAAAAATAAACATTGAAATAATAATTAATTTTAAATTATGTTAGATATGTTTATTATTATCACAACTTTTAATCGTTATTTAGTAATTAACAATTATAGGTACTCTTTTATTAAGTATACCATTTTATTTTAGAAGAGGCAAATAGAAAAAGAAAAGGTGCATAGATAGAAAAAACAAAAAACAAAAAAGGAATAAAGTAATAAATGTGAAAATTAACGCGATAAAAGGTAAAGATAAAAAAAAAAGTGAAATGACAAATAAATAAATAAATAAGTTAGTGTGAAAATGGTAGTTTTTTCCTAATTATTTTCAAATCGTATAGCGACAAAATGCTATCACTTTTGGGATTTGGTTGATTACTAATATAAGTGTCTATGTTCTAGATGTTGTAATTACTTTATTTACAGCTGAATTGGAAAATATTAAGAGCATTCAAAAGGTCAACTATTTGTTGGCTTCACATGTACGTTCCTCTTTAGTTAATAAAACAGAAATCATACACATATATCATATATAACCCTCTGTTTTCCTTTTCTCTATTCTTGAAATCGTCCTCAATTTTAATGCTTTATATGCTTGAACGCAACCTTAATTTGAAATATGTATTTTTTCAATTCCACCTATTGCTTTATGAAATAATTTTCAAAGCAACATGAAATCTTTAAATAAGTCCATATAAAGGGATGATTTTCATCGTTGTTACCAATAATCTATAATTAATTTAACCAATAGTTTTTGAAATAAAAAAGTAATACGACAATTACGTTACTTAAATTTTAACAATTAAATCCCTATCTAATGAAAAATGTTTGATAGTATGATTAACAGGAAAGTCAGAATTGAGAATGAACCTAGCCCTATACATATTATAATATTAGAATGAAAAAATAATTATATAAAGACGTGTCACTATTTTAACAGAATCATTGAATTGATCAAGTCATCACTTTTATCATAGAGCCTGACGATAACAATGTGTTATCCAATAAATTTAAATATTGCAATATTTTAAATAAGTATAAAGAACTCAAGAAATAAATTTGACTTTTCACTCTCGGTTCTATATTTTCTTATTTCTCTTTCTTCAAACACCTACTTTTTTATTCTTTCCTTTTCATCTCTCACTTTCTCAGGAAAATTCTCCTTCTTGTTTATCTCCGTCAAGTGCCTTACACCTCTTATTTGTACAGTTCAAAATTAATTTGAATTTCAAGTATAATCATATACAAGTTATTACACACAATAATAATGCATATGTCTAACAATGAATTGACAAATGTCTCACAGTATTCTTGTACTTCTTTGTTCATATCCAATTAACATATTTTGCCTCTACTCTTTCTCAATTAAAACTTGTTTTTGAAAAAAAAAATTACTTGTATTACATTGTTATTAATTTTCTCAAATAACTAAAATTGAGTTTAACCAATGATGTTTATTTTGTCCTCATTAATAAAGTTGACTTTGATAGCATATGAAATACGATTTCTGATTTTTTTTTATTTGTTTATCAAGTTAAATGAAGATATTATATAAATTACGACTTCACCATGGAATTAACTTTTTCAATTGCCAACAAAGTCTTTCTACGACTTCAGTTTTTCAGTTGCTTTTGTTGCTTATTTATAAAAAAAAAATCTGATATTTTTGTAATGACACTAGCCTAACTTAAATTTAAAATTATTCCAAAATACGTAATTAGTCTTTTAAAAAAATAATAATTCTACGCAATAATAAAAATTAAAAAAAATAAAGTTTTTTTATTCATAAGTTAGCATTTTTTTTTATATTTTTCTAGTTTTATTATTTAATTATTTTTTTTCTAAAATTTTGTCTTTATATGTTTTTATTACAGCGTTTTATTTTATTTATAATAGTAGAAAAAAATAAACAAAAAATACGAACTTGGTTTACAAAAAAAGAAAGAAGAAAATGAAAATTAATTTAATTTCACACAGATTAAAAAAAAGTAATAATAATTAATTTAATTTCACACGTATATATAACATGTGAAGTGCCTTTTTAGGCAAAGAGGGAAAAGGAAAAGGAAGTTACATATACGACTACACCTTCTTTTTGACTTTCTCTTTTAGTCATTATTACAGTATTTGGAAACACTACGTTCACTAAAATTGGAACCATTAGCCATTTATTTATTTTATAAAAACTTAACATCATTCTAACTATTAAAGTAATATAACTTTTCAAACTTCACATTAATTAATCATAAGAAAACACATTAAATGTCAGAATTCCTAAAAACCACACATTCGATCAAGCCATTCCAACCACAAAAAAATCAACTGATATCAAATTTACCACAAACGTGATTTTGTGTATACACAGGGTAATTTAATTAGATAATACTCATAGTTTTAACTAATGTTAAAACATAACTATTGCACTGAATAATTTCGATTTAGCTTTTCGCGTCATATTGTTTTATTGTGCTAAACAAAATATTTATTCTAGCATCAATTAGCACAAAATCATCACAGTAGAAAGTCATGCTTTATAATTTGTAGAATCATATTGTAAGAATTTTCACATGGTCGAATCAATTAATCATTAATACCGAACAATAACGCAAAATGTCATTGCTAGCACCTGCTTAATCGGACAAAAACAATATGAATAAAATTAGTATCCATTTAAGCTGATGCTATCGTATGTTTTGAATGTTACAGTTAATATCAAATACTTATAATATATATTTCTATATTTTGTAATTGTATGATATAATACGTTTGAATTTTTATATTTGAAACAGTGGTTGCGAGAAAAACAGTGCAGGTCTTTGCTCACCTTGATCCAAGCATTTTGAGTGAGCCTGATTTAAACACAATTTCAGCCTATGTTGAACAGAAAATTGCTAAATGCACCTTCAAAATATTGAAATGCACCCCTTTTCATTTCTTTTACTATTTTTTGATAGTTATGTATTGAAAATTAGACTTGATATATTTTTTGAATAGGGTCGGAATGTTTTCTAGGTCATTTCAACCTTAAAAAGTCACTATATATATATATATATCCTTTGTGTAATGCCCTTATTCACAACACAAGAGTTTTTTAGATTGATCAAACTTTCTAAAGCTAATAGTAGATATGGATAGCCTTTTTCCAAATTGAGTTTCCATAGCCTCTGCCTCTACTTCCTCAATTAACGTTTGCTTGTTCTGAGAATAAAAACAACACAATGCACTCTGTTAGTTCGTTAGTTTCTCATTTTTTAAATAGTTAATTGATGTTTTTGTTGGAAGAAATGGTTATATTACTAATTTTATATCATAAATTACTTAATTATTATTAATAATTAAAATTTAATCTGTAAGTATTTAAAATTTAGATTACAATGTCATTGTATATCTAGGTATTTCATAAAAGTTATAATTATTTTAAATTATGATAATTTTTTATTTCAAGTTTAATAAATCAATTTAATATTTACACATACAATAAACAATTAAAAAAAGTCGCAGTCAGTGCAGAGCGAATGAGAGCTTGGGTAGATCATATAACTTGCATAAATTACAAACTATTTCTTCATGCACTTCCATGGTTTCCTCTTACACCTTCCATAGAAGAAGGAAAGTTATAATGAAAAATATAAATAAATTCTTTTACACCCAGCTTCACTCGTAATTATTTTGAATTGCATAATCTAAAATACAAAAATTTAAAATATAATTTTTATATTTTAAATTACATGATCAATAATATAATTTTTGTATTGTATTATAAATTACATAATTGAAATATAAATTTTGTATTTCGGATTCGAAATACAACTAATCATAAATCTAGAAGGATATTTTTAATATTTACCCGAGACTAGTCAAATTCCAAAGTACTTCGAACACTTTTTAATCTAATTTTTAGTCCAATGTAGATCTTATTTTAAACATAGCCTACAAAAACCTTTAGTGATTAAACTTTGGCTATGCTTAGGCACAATTCCAGAAACCTCAATTGGAATTTCATAATTTTCACCAATTCGTCACCCTAATTGATCTCATCATACATGTTTAACAATATTATCTAATATGATTGTCTTAGCATCACCTGATTTCATGAAGAAACTAAGGTAAAAATTTGTTTAAATCATGTTGTAAAAGAGAGAGAAGAAGGAATAAACACAGAGAGAAAGAGAGAATATAAACTGTGACAAAAAGTATATTACATGTAGAGAGAGAAGAAACTATATATGGAGAAAGAAAGATTAATAAAACGAAGAAGCATAACAAAAACATATAAGAAATGCATGGTACATGCAATACATAAACATCATGTAACGTCCCCTCCTAAACATATGGTTGGGTTATGCATAACCATAAGTTTATCCTTGAAAGTGTGAAACGAAGCTCCAAGCGGCTTGGTAAGAATGTTAGCCACTTGAAACGTGATAGCAAGATGAATGAGTTGCAGTTGCTTTTGTTAAATGTAATCATTAGTAAAATGCAAATCAAGCTCAAAGTGTTTTTTTTCAAGTGCATAATGGGATTACATTCCCTAGATTGTGTGGATAATTTTTTGGTAATGAAGAAAACACACAAAGTTCATGAAAGAGATTTATAACCTTGATTTAGTAAAAAAAACAATATTATTGCAATAAGCTTTGGTACTACTGCGAGAAACCACCTTTTATTCATGCAAAGCCCATGAAACAGGATTTAATACACAGTAACCAGTTGTTGTTTTTTGTCATAGGGATTAGATCCCCAATCCACATCACTTAAGGCAATAACAGTGATTTCAAGGCGGCTCCATACGTGAAGACCATGGTGTAAGGTGCCAACAAAGTAATGCATAATCCTTTTAACAAGTTTTCAATGATGTTTGTGAGGTTAATGCATAGATTGACAAACTTGTTAACAAATATTGTAAAGAACCAAATGAAATGATACACAGAAGAATCTTGAACCAACAATATTTTCATCCTGAGTAAGACATGAGAATGAAATCATTACAGTTAGTTAAACCTTTTATCAAAGTATGTTGGCTTTCTGTAGGAGATCTTTAATATATTTTGTTTGAGATAAGTGAAGGCTACCATTCCAAGAGACTTTTAGGCCATGAAACTAATGCAAGTAATGATGATCTTTTAAAAGCAAATGTCTATGTAGCATGGAAATAAGAAAATGAACGTCAAAAGATGAGCTACCTGTGATGATTATATCATTGATATATATAAGAACGAACAGAGTGAAGTGACCCCAGAATTTAGTTAATAAGGAAGACTCACTTTTAGTGGTGTAAATCATTTAGTGAATAGGGAAGAATAATTTTTCCCACAAATTTGACATTGAATTCTGATGCTTGGCCAAGCAAAAGATGAAGAGGAGTTCAACAAATTATGATTATTGTTTTTTCCAAAAGAATGTGAACTTTTGTTCGAAAAATTGTTTCGAGTTTGACCATAGCCTCCTCTATAGTGTGTTATTGTAGCGAATGCGATTACATTGAGAACAAGTAGAAGACCAAGGCGTAGAAGCAACGTTGGCATGAAGGAAGTGTTCTGTAGAATTTCGATTCTTTTCAAATCTTTCCTAGCATCAGAGTCTCGATCTCCTCAACATTACAAGGATCAAGACGAGACGAACAGAAGTAATAAACAGGTCATAATCATCAAATAATCCATCTAAAATGGTTTCAATATGATCTTCAGAAGTAATGGGTGAACTAACAGCAACCAATGTGTCAACATTTTCTTGATGTCTAGAAGAAATGCAGAAATAGAATGCTCGAGTTTTGGAATTCTGAGTTGAAGTTTGAGTTTCTTGACTATAACGCGTGTTTGAAAAGCGTAGTACTTTTGAAGTTTGGTCCATGTTTAGAAGAAAGAATAAAGGCCCACCATCTTAGTGAGTGTAGGAGCCGTCATAATTGATCTTGCTGATCATAGTAAATTTTACTCTTACACTTTCAGTGATTGCATCTTCAGGAGTTGTAAATTTTGGGGCGTAATCTTGGAGCCATCCAAGAATCAAAGAAGTTTGATGTCATGTATAGTTGGAAGGACTTATTGTTTCATGATGAGGTAATTTTCATCATAAATGTCGATATTAATAAGAGTAATGAAGGTGTGGGGAAGAAATGAAGAAGGTGCAGACAAAAAAGTGTATATTTATTGCAGACGGAAGAAGAAGAAGCCACTGAAAGTTCTTAAATCTATGTAAAAGATAAGAGAGACAGGAAACTAGGAAATAGCAGACAGACAAAAGAGAGGATATAAAGTTTATTTGAGAAAAAGTATATTATATGCAGAGAGAGAAGAAAGTATATATAGAGAAAGAAATATAAACCGAAAAAGCATAACGGAAACATATGGGAGTGCATCTAAATTCCGAATCGAATTTTGTAAATGTAGAAATGGGTCATTCGTTCTTCATACAGTTTCAGCCATGTTTGGAGTGCGTTTATAAGGAGAAAACACCGAGCAAAATGGTCCCATTTTGATCCCGATCCATTGGAACCATTGTCCAAAAATATGTGAAAACTAATCACCCAAGATCAATAAATTATGGAAACGCTCATCATAAACTGGTTTGGGCAAATTGGTTCGCGAAAATACACCCCTCTGGTTAAACCGGTAAAGAGAATAGCCCATCATGTCCTTCAAGGTAACAAATGAAAACGGAATCAAACCTGTGATTCGTATTTTTGAACGAACAACTTAAAGAGGAAACTGAAAGCAAATGACAAGGATTGAGAAGCAAACATAGCCCGGATCAAATTTGAGTAATCAGAGACAAAATGGGTAAGAGTATAAAAAGAGAGAGTAAGATAATAATTGAATGAATAAAAGTGAATAAAAGCAAAGAATAATATATCTCTCAGGCAGCGAACGACTAATTTTTCTAAATGGGAAAATTAAAAAACAAAATGAATGAAAAGTCTCTGTGACATAATAGGCTACAATGATAGTTGAAAGAAATAGATAACAGCTTCCTTACCCGCGTTATAAAGAGAAGGAAACAGCGGGGAAACAAATAATAACGTAAGAGGTCTGAAATCCACATCCCTCGTTACCCAACAATATCATATATAATTACAAAAGGGACACGACAGCACCGTCTTTTTTCATCAATAAATAAAATAAAATAGAATTATTAAACCGTATGAAATGCGAGTGAACAGAGTCTCTGACTATGTCAAATTCAATTACTCAAAGGCACACACAATATATATATACAATGATCCAATTTCTCTACATTTGGTAACATTCATTATCCAAATGGCGCAGCAAAAGCGGTTAAAGAGTTTGACCCAAAACCTCAAAGACAAAGCCTCGGTCATCGCCGCGGTACTATCCCCCAAGCGCCACGTGTCCTCCGTCCGGGTGCACGTGCTCCGCGCCACCACACACGCACTCACGGCGCCTCCCTCCGAGGAAACCATCGCCGCCGTACTCGCGGTGGGACAGGGCTCCAACCGCGACCCGCGCGCCTGCATCGACGCGCTCATGGACCGCCTGCACCACACGCGCAGCGCCACCGTGGCGCTCAAGTGCCTCTTCACGCTACACAACGTCGTCGTAAAGGGACCCTTCACGTTGAAGGACCAACTCTCATGTTACCCTTCCTACGGCGGCCACAACTTTCTTAACCTCTCGAACTTCCGCGACGACTCGGACTTGGAATCGGTGGAGCTGAGTTCGTGGGTGCGGTGGTACGCGGGCGTGCTGGAACAGAGTCTAACGGCTTCGAGAATCTTGGGGTATTACCTCAGCGCCTCTCGTGAGTCCCAAGAAAGTAAAAAGATTATCCTTTCGAACGCCTCGAATGCGGATTTGTTGTACAAGGTGGAGACGCTCGTGGGTTTCGTCGAACAAATAAGCCACGTGCCTGATTCGCTGCACCTGCAGAGGAACGAGTTGGTGTACGAGGTTGTGCGGTTGGTGGGAGAGGATTATAGGAGCGTGCAGGTTGAGATTTTGTTGCGGCTGGAAGAACTTGGGGAGAGAATGGAGGATTTTGATGTGGGTGAGTTGAACGAGTTGGTGGGGTATTTGGGGAGATTGGAGGAGACTCAGGAGAAGTTGGTTCTTTTGTTCGTGAATAGGAAAAGGAACAATGGATTCTGGGATTTGGTTCAGAAGACTAAGGTCAAGGGCATGACCAAGAAGAGGGAGGTTGAAGGGAAGTGGCTCACGGTGGTCGTCAACACCGGCGCCGCCGAATTGACTCGCTCCACCAACCCGTTTCTTGATCCGGGTCAACTCAGTCCGGTCCCACGGGTAGATTTTGCAACGGTAAGGTGACATATGGCAACGGTTACTTCCAGTGAGTAATTCGTTATTTTCTTTGTTGCTTTTTCAGTTTTTTTCCCTTATTTGGTGGGATTCCGCAGCCAGCGTGCTCCTTCCATTTGGAACTGTGCTGCTATACTTTTTTCCTTTTTTTTTTTTTTTTTTTTGTTTTTTTTTTTTTTTTTTTTTTTGTTTTTTTTTTTT